>UMEM01006725.1_pt1 | contig 15310 bp, 13 predicted proteins | sample 1964761 | NCBI WGS metagenome assembly UMEM01 (sample SAMEA4836021, study PRJEB28245) | human gut metagenome | biome: gut microbiome; material: fecal sample | place: Denmark | collected 2008 | reverse complement strand
CCTGAAATAATCAATTTACTATTGACTTTTTATTTGCAGGCTTGATATCATAAAAGTTTTGAAATCCTTTCACTAGGGCTTGTAACATCGGTGTTGGGGAAGATGAGATTTTTGCTATATCAAAATCTTCTGTAAACAACTCCTTCTGGGACTGAACCCATACTGCAAATTTCAGGGCTAACCGAAATTCTGCTTTGAAAACATCATCCTTTGGAACGGAAGGTGACTGACCATGGAAAATACTTTCATAGTATTCAAAGATAGAAACCAACAATTTTGAAGTGAGTGGGTTGGTATCTTTGGTATTGAGGTCATTCACGAAGCTTTCCCAGTAGCCTTGTTTCTTGCACTGGTATGGATGATACTTAATAGCCACCTTGTAAGCAGTGGAAAAGCACTCCTTACAGTTAAGTGGTTGCAGATCCTTTTTGGGTATGCCATACTTCCTGGCTGCGGTTAAAATACAATTCATTGGTGTAGAAATACCAAAAGCACTGTAATACCATAATTCATCAAATCCAGGAAGCATATCCATTGATTTGATAGTGGCTCCTTTTTGTCCAAAGTAATTACGGAAATGTTCATATACATTGATAAGAACATAGTCTTCGGGATTTGTGTTATGGTAGTAATATTCAGTGGTCAAGCAGGTGATTTGCTTTGTATCATCAAGTATTTCCGGCAGCAGTAAAAAAATCTTTTTTCTCTCATGGGGGCTCATTTTTTATTCTCCTTTCATAATTTAGACAGCAAAAAAAGACGGTCAAAATTTGAACGCCTTTTCATGTCTTGGGTTTATACATAATAAAAAAACAGCAGCCTGTTCAAAAAAAAGACAGACTGCTCCTAATAAAAAGATATAAGATATATTTTCAGTATAATCTATAATTGATAGCTTGTCAATCCGTTGAGGATAAGAATAAGTTTCTTTACTTTGGTAATATTTTTACCAAAGTGTTTGTAGTAAATGAAGATGGTCGATGGTTCATAATAGAATAGGGAAGAAAAAAACAACCTTGGTAGAAAGTCTATCAAGGTTGTTTTTTATGTTATTAACGATAGAGTGTACCTGAATAGTAGGCAACACACTTGGAACCTTCCATTTTTGAATGAGTAAAATATAATGTACCTTTATAGATATATCCTTCTCTCTTAACAGATACATCAATAGAATCTGTAACTTTAGAAGCACTGGAGAAAACAACTTTATAGCCGGCAATATAGAGAGAATCGGCAGCACGAGAAGAATCGTCTTCTGTGACATAAGGAGCTATTTCTTCCAATGATAAAGTAAATTCGTTGGTAGATGATACATCATTATCAGTTTTGGCAGCCATTGTAATTTCATATTTTCCAGATTGTAAGTCGGAACCAAACATGTAGCGAGGGCTTGCACCAAATGCACTAGCAGTTCCAAGAGGAATTAACATGGCAACAACGGCAGCAGTGACTGAAATTTTTTTGAATCTCATAATTGCAACAATCCTTTCTTTCATTACATATTTTGAGAAGCTATTGTAGAAGACTACTTGCTTAGGACGCTTATGATAGTCTTTATCTACCAGATGTACTAATTGTAACGCATAGGTTTCTCTATATTCTTTCCCAAGCAGCTTTAATGCACCACGATTGCAGGCAACTTCCATATCTCGATTGATATAATGGTACATTAACCAAATAAATGGATTAAACCAATTTATCATAACTATGAAAATAAGAATATATTGAATAACCTGGTGATGATATTTCAAGTGCATATATTCATGCAACAGTGCCTGATCAGAAATTTCCGAGTGAGTGTAACAGAAATCTTTAGGAAATATGATCATCGGCTTCAGAATACCGCAAGCAACAGGAGATACGATATTTTCGTTTTCACATAGCAGATATTTTTTAGAAAGACCATAAGATTCCAAGATATCATATATATCATCTTTGTTTTCCATAGGAATGGATGTTTTTCTTAGCTCTATTGTTTTCCAAAAATTGATTACAAATTTTTTTCCTACATAAAAAATCCCTGAGAACCATAATGCAAGCAGTATGAATAGGAATGTCCTATTTTGTAGTAATTGAACCACAATAGTTGTAATTTTTAAGAAAACGGAGCTGTATAGTGATACATGCAAGATATTCTGAACGAAGTAAAAAAAGCCATTGTAAAAATTGTAATTAGTAGTTATATCAAATGGTATGACTAATCTGACAAAAGCGAATCCCCATAAGATTGCAAAAATAAAAGATGGTATTTTATATAGAAAAATCTTTCGCAGCAGTACAATAGTTATTATGATGCATATTGTAGATATGTTCATAAACAAGAAAATCAAGGTTATTTCGACCCCTTTTCTTTATCAATAAGAGAATATAATTCGTTGATTTCATCGCTGGAAAATTTGGTATCATTGATTAGAGATTTTACTAATTCAAAATTAGAATCATCAAAAAAGATTTTACGAATTTCATCAATGGAATTTGTTTGGATATCTTTTTGTTCAACTAAAGGAGTACAAATAAAGCCTGGATCTGTACGCATGACCAGACCTTTCTTTACAGCACGCCTGATAATAGTATATGTGGTATTTTTTGCCCATCCCAATTCGTCTAAAAATGAATTGGCAATAATTGTTGCTTTACATGATCCGTGCTTCCATAGGAATGATAAAATTTTCAATTCAGCTTCAGACGGTAACATAAAATCACTTCCTCAATAATCTATTCTACATGTGTAGTATAGATTTATAGTATGATATTTTAGTGAAAAAATCAAGATTGAGATAAGTAGCATTATTATGTATTCAATTAAGAACATAAAAATGTAAACATGAACAAATTTATAGAGTGCATCATTGGAGAAAAATTAAAAAATCGTCATATTTTATAATTTATTTGTTATATTTTGGTGGATATTATGGTTGTATTGAATATAGTATTGATATATAATCATTCTACAAGTGTAGTATTATACTACACTTGTAGAATGATTTATTTTAATGGAATAAAATAATTTTGGTGTTACAATAGTATTTAGTCTTGTAATATGTACTTAATTTAGTACAATAAAATAATTTTAATTTTAAGGAGGGAATTTTATGAAGCATTTTTTAAGAATTGGGACAGCAGTCGTAGCATTGGCTTTTAGTTTTTCTCTGACTGCGTTCGCAAACACAAAAGATGAAATCACAATGGGGAGTATCCAAAATGATTTCCTGGAGTATCTCGAAGTAACTCATCCAGAAATCCAATTCGGATCAAAAGAGTACATTGACTATGTTTCCCGTATAGCAGTGGAAGGGTCAGATGAAGATTTGGAAAAGCTGGAAAACCATGAGGATATTGAGTTTTATTGCTGCCAGTATTTACATGAGTTAGATGAAGAACAAGCAAATGGTAATCTCATGTCGCAGGACTTCTTTGTACCTTCAGAAGAATTTAATTCTTCAACAATGGGAGAAATTTCAGAAAGTGCAAAAGGAAAAGACCGTTTAGACGAAATTCAATATCAAGAGTTGAAAAGTCAGACACCTCAAACCATTAGAGCAAGTTACGATGTTGATGCAGCAACCAGCTATGCGAGAAAGTATGCAGGACGTCGAAATCCTCTGTTTCCCAGCTATGCTAGAGATTGCACAAATTTTGTATCTCAATGTGTAAATGCGGGAGGAATTCCTATGGAATACCCGTATAATGTATCACCGGGTACAGTTGATACATCAAAATATTGGTATTGTCAGGCTACTGGTGGTAATTGGAATACTACTTCATCATGGGTAGGTGTCGAAAAATTCTATGATTATTGTATCAATGAAGCAAATGCAGATAGACATGTATATGCTTCTTTGTCTGCTTTGTTACAAGGCGTACAAGTAGGTGATGTGGTGCAGCTTAAAGATGATCAAAATACTTATGAAACCGACTGGTACCATTCAATTATCGTTACTGGCTATGATAGAGATCGAGGATATCTTTACTGTGCACATTCAGACAAAGCAGAAGATAAACGTCTTGACAGTTTAAAAGAAGACCGAAAGTATAGAGTAATTAGATTTTAAATAGTAAGATAAACTTTACAAGAAGAATAAAATTATATATATTAGAGAAAAAAGAACTTCTACATAGAAGTTCTTTTTTCTCAAATATGAAAGCAACAAATTAAGAAGGAATAGTTTTTATAGTTGAAAGGAGCGTCTATATGAAGTATTCTATAAAATCTGATATTTTATTTGCGATTTTGGCTACTGGATTTGTTTTGACACTCACCAACATTGTAGGAGAAAATAATTATATGGGTATGCAGACAAATATGACATCCAATAATGATGAAATAGAAAAAGGAAGTCCCACGATGGGCAGCATCGAAGATGATTTAATTGCATATCTAAGGGAAAATCACCCAGAAATTAGATTTGGAAGTACGAAATTTATAGATTATGCTTGTGGCGTTGCTTCAGAAGATATAGATCCAGAACTGAAGAAATTACCAAATTATGATGACATTGCTTTTTACTGTGCACAGTATTTGCATGAACTAGATGTGTTCCAATCGGAGGGGAAACAGCCAATCCCTTTTGTTGGCTTTAGACCTTCTAAGGAATTTAGATCAAAGACAATAGAAGGCATACGAAACGGTGAGTATAAATAGAGTATTAGAGATGTAATGAAAACTACAAAATTTAGGCTTAAATTGTTGTATAGTCTACAAAAAGCCCATTATTTTAGTCTAAAGGAAACTGAAAAAGAGTACAAGTCCGCATTTCCTTTAAAACACAAGAAAACAGCGAAAAATCATGGCTGATTCTTCGCTGTTTGCAAAATGGCGCCCCAAATAGAGCCAGTAGGGGTTATTTACAATCGTTGTGATGGGCACATGTTTCACATTGTGCTTTCCACAAAGCATCGGCAGTAGGCTGCCAGTTCTTTGCGTAAGGTGTTGTGCGGTCACACAGGGTATCCACATCTTCGGGGGATTCGTAGTCAGTGGACACCGCTCCGGTCTCTTTGACAATGGCACGGAGTTTTTCTGGATTTTCCAGCATAGGACAAGGCTGGAGCATATTTTCATTGAAAGGCTGCTGTCTGTGGTAAGCCATGAAAATAGGGGATTTCAGAGCTTCCAGCAATGTGCAGTTGCGGATGTTGCAGTTGGAATAATGAATGAATACGCAAGGTTCCACATCGCCTCTGGCGTTGATATGCATATAACGACGTCCGCCGGCAATACAGCCGCCTACATACTGGCCGTCGTTCTGGAAATCCATGGCAAAAATAGGTTTGCTCTGACGGAAATTCCGAATACGATGGTAAACTTCTGCACGCTGTTCTGGTGTAGGCAGAAGTTCGGGCACAGCGCCGCTGCCCACAGGCATGTAATGGAAAAACCATACAAAAAGGGCACCTGCTTCGATAATCATATCATAAAATGCTTCACTGCAAATATCGTTATAGTTTTTGCTGGTGTAGCAAGTAGAAATGCCGAAAGGCAGTTTGTGGGATTTCAGCAATGCCATGGCAGCTTTGACTTTCTCAAAAGTACCTTCGCCTCTGCGGCTGTCGTTAGCTTCGGCAAAGCCCTCCAGACTGATGGCAGGTACAAAGTTTTTCACCCGCAGCATATCCTGACAGAACGCTTCGTCAATGAGGGTACCGTTTGTGAAAGAAAGAAATTCACAGTCGGAATGTTTTTCGCAAAGGGCAATGACGTCTTTTTTACGTACCAGGGGTTCACCACCGGTAAAGATGTACATATGAGTGCCTAACGCTTTTCCCTGGGTAACAATGCTGTCCAGTTCGTCAAAAGTCAGATTCAGACGGTTCCCATATTCCGCAGCCCAGCATCCGATACAGTGCATATTGCAGGCAGATGTAGGGTCTAACAGAATTGCCCAAGGCACATTGCAGTCTTCCCGTTCAGAAACTTCTTCCTGGGTTGCACTGCCCAAAAGAGCGGCATTCATAATAAAGTTTTGGAAAAATGTCTGCCGCACACCAGCATCCAGATCATATACTTTCAAAATCAGGTCATACCAATGGTTTTTGGATTCGATGACATTGCGGAAAGCATCCCGCTGGGCACGGTACCAGTCGTCCGGCGTCAATTTATCAATCAAATGCATCAGTTTTGGGATATTTGTTTCGGGATCTTTTTCCAGATAATGCAGACCCTGCCCGATGGCAGTCTGTAAAGCGGCATTTTTTGCTTTTTCTGTAATACGCATAGCGGATAACCTCTTTTCTTTTGCGGTTGCATTTGTTATTTTTCTATCTATCTTTTCTTTTACAGTATAGCAAAAAGGAATTTATTTTCATTGGACACTTTTTTGTTTTTGTCCTAAATTTATACAAAAACAATGTTTTGTTGTCTTTGCTGACAGCATATTTCTATGTGGTTTTTTCAAAAGAAGATAATTAGGATAGAAAAAATCAGGTGATTGCTTTGTATTGATTAGTGGACATAAGAATGATAAAATAATATCAAAAATGAAAGGAGGAGTTCTATGCCTAAGTCAACCAGAACGAAGTGCATGATTGCGAAAGGTGTTAAGAAATTGCTGGAGACGGTCTCTTTTGGGGAACTTTCTGTGGGAGAAATCTGCAAACAGTGCCAAATCAGCAGAAATACCTTTTATTATCACTTCAAAGATAAGTTTGATGTGATTCATTGGATTTTTTATACGGAAATTGCACCCATTTTAGAGGAATCGTTTTCCATAAACCATTGGGAAGAAGGTCTGCTGGCACTGTGTCATTACATGCAGGAGAACCGAAAGTTTTATGTGAATATTCTGCGCTTTCACGGACAGAACAGTTTCATAGAATGCTTGATGGAGTTTTACGAAAATCTGGCAAAGAAAATGCTCATAGAATCTAATCCATCCAGAATGTTTTCTCAACGGGAATTGAAATGGATTGCCAGATTTTATGCTTATGGACTGACAGGTGGGGTTTTGGACTGGGCAAAGAGCGATATGGAAAAAGATCCAACGCCTATGGTGAAGATGGTCAGCAATCTTTTTTCCGGGGAACTGTTTGCGCAAGCGATGGTTATGGAGAAAATGAAAGAAAAATAAAAACGAGACAATCCTTTGGTTCTATTCCGCATTTCCATTCCATAAATTGTATTGTATGGATACGATTTTACAGGAGGGAAGAAAATGGGAGCTTATGACATTTACCGCGACATTGCGGAGAGAACAAACGGTGACATTTATATTGGTGTGGTTGGGCCTGTGCGCACAGGAAAATCAACATTCATCAAACGGTTTATGGATTTGCTGGTGCTGCCGAATATTGAAAATAATTATATTCGGGAACGGGCAAAAGATGAATTGCCCCAATCTGCTTCCGGCAGAACCATCATGACCACAGAACCAAAATTTGTGCCCAATGAAGCAGTGGAAATTTCTCTGGGAGAAAATACAGATTTTCGGGTACGGATGATCGACTGCGTAGGCTATCTGGTGCCAGAAGCGGAAGGGCATATGGATGGGGAAATGCCACGAATGGTACATACGCCATGGTCTGAAGAGCCTATGCCTTTTGTGGAGGCAGCAGAAGCGGGGACGAAAAAAGTCATTACCGACCATTCTACCGTAGGCATTGTGGTGACCACAGACGGCAGTGTAACGGAATTGGATCGAGAAAACTATCTGGAAGCGGAAGCCCGTGTCATCAAAGAATTACAGGCGATGGGAAAACCCTTTGTGGTACTGCTGAACACTGCTATGCCTTATGGAGAAGAAGCCCGCAGTCTGCGGGAAGAAATGGAAGAACAGTATGGCGTGCCTGTGCTGGCAGTGAATGTTGCTCAACTGAAAGCAGAGGATATTCGCAATATTCTGGAAAAAATCCTCTATCGTTTCCCATTGAAAGAACTGCGTTTTTATTGCCCCGGATGGGTGGAAACATTGGAGGATGACCATTGGCTGAAACAGGAAATGATTGAAGCCCTGAAAAAACTTATGACACAGACAGACCGGTTGGAAGATGTGGAGCCGGCACTAACAGGATTGTCTGAAGCGGAGCATCTGAAAAATGCCCACACAGAACATATGCTGCCGGGAGAAGGTGCGGCGGATATTGGTCTGAATTTCTGCGATGGATTGTTTTATGAAATTCTCAGTGAAACAGTGGATTTACCCATTGAAAATGATTATTCTCTGGTGGAAACCATCAAACTCCTTTCTCAGGTGAAAAAAGAATATGATAAGATTTCCGGCGCATTGGGGGATGTACGGCGGAAAGGCTATGGTGTGGTGACACCGGCATTTGAAGAAATTACACTGGAAAAACCGGAAGTATTCAAACAGGGAAATCGTTATGGCATCAAACTTCGTGCCAAAGGGGAATCCATCCATATGATTAAAGCCGATGTGGAAACAGAAGTTTCTCCTATTATTGGCAATGAAGAACAGTCCCATGAATTTATCGATAAACTCATTGCGGATTATGAATCTGAACCGGAAAAAATCTGGGATTTGAATATCTTTGGACGTACATTGAGTGCTATGGTAAACGATGGTATGCAGAACAAAATCTATCGTATGCCGGAAGATGCTCAGATGAAGTTACAGGAAACCCTGCAAAAGATCGTCAATGAAGGCAGCGGCGGACTGATCTGTATTATTTTATAAAAAAAGTCGAAAGATTCCGACCATATGCCGGAATCTTTCGACTTTTTTATAATTTATAGGAGAATAAGAGGGATTAGTGTAAGCCTAAAGCAATCTGCATACCCAGGCTAACCAGGGAGATGCAGATCCAGCAGCACAGACCCATGAAAATAGGTTTTCCGCCGGATTTTACAAGTTTCACAATATCGGTGTTGAAACCGATGGCCATCATTGCCATGACGATAAAGAATTTGGATAATGTTTTCAAAGGATTGAAAACGCTGCTGTCAATACCGCTCATGGTGCACAGAGTGGTGATGATGGAGGCAAGGACGAAAAAGAGAATGAAGAAGGGGAAGATCTTTTTCAATTCGTAAGAGCCGCCATAAGCCTCTGCTTTTTTGCTTCTTGCTTTATACACTGCCAAGAACAGTGTGATAGGAATGATTGCCAGTGTACGAGTCAGTTTTACAATGGTTGCAATTTCCAATGTGTTTGCGCCGGGGTGCATGCCATCCCATGCAGCAGCTGCTGCGGTTACGGAAGAAGTATCATTGACAGCAGTTCCGGCAAAAAGTCCGAAGCCTTCGTTTGTCAGGCCCAGTGCGCTGCCCAGAGAGGGGAAGATCAGGGCTGCCAGTACATTGAACAGGAAGATAACGGAAATTGCCTGTGCGATTTCTTCGTCGTTGGCGTCAATGACAGGGGCTGTTGCCGCAATGGCAGAACCGCCGCAGATGGAAGAACCAACGCCAATCAGAATGGAGCTGTTTTCCTGCATATGCATCAAGCGATGCAGAACATAAGATACAATCAGGGATGTAGCAATGGTGGAAACGATGATGGGCAAAGAAGTTGCGCCAACCATTGCGATCTCAGACAGGTTCAGTCCGAAACCAAGTAGAATAACTGCGTATTGCAGAATCTTTTTGGATGTGTATTGAATCCCTTTCTGAAAGACACCTTTCTGACGGAAGATCTGTGTGAGGATCATGCCGAGGATGATGGCAAAAACGGGAGCACCTATTACAGGAAGCTTATGGCCTAGCCACCAGCATGGAAGTGCAAGCAGAAAACATAACAGTACGCCGGGAATTTTTTCTTTTACTTGTAACATAATCGCAACTCCTTTTATTATTCTGGAAAATTCAACCAATCTTTTTGTTGAGTCTAGTATATCATAGAATTACAATAATGAAAAATTATTAATAATTATTCTGAAATAATTTAAAATTATTGATAAAGGAAGAAAAAGGCATTCAAAAAATACCTTTTTGTGGTTACTTTATTGCCTTTTACATACAGGTTCGATAGATGTTGCAAAGTTCATTCAGCAATTGTTTCTGGCTGAAATCTTCTCGACATACCAAATTGATTTCGCGGAATGTCTGAAAATTGACAATGGGAATGACTTTCAGACGACCGCTGCGTTCCTCAGAAATGCAGGTGGAGTGGGCAATGACAGATACGCCCAGATTGGATTGTACCAAATCTTTGATGGTAGAAACGCTGTCGATTTCCAAAATGACATGGAAGTTTTGCAAGCTTTCCCCGCAGCCTTCCAGATAAGTTTCGAACATATGACGCGTGCCGGCGCCTCTGGGACGGACAATGAGCCGTTCTTTTTTGACTTCTTCCAGAGAAACGTCTTTACGGTCTGCGAAGGGATGATCGGGGGATACGATTAAGCAGAGATAATCGGTATCCAATAATATGGAAGTCAGTCCTTTGTCTGGAATATGACCTTCCACAATGGCAATATCTACTTCATAAGCCTTTAATTTGTTGGTGATGTTTCGGATGGTATCTGTTAATATGGTGATTTTGGTATCGGGATATTGATTGCAGTATGTGGCAATGACCCGTGGTACGATGTTTTCTTCCGCAGAAGGGGTAATGCCAATGACAAAACGGTTGACACCGTTGCGATATGCCTCAAAATCATTGAGCAGATTGGAATAAAGGGCTTTTTCCCGGCGAGCATATTTTTCCAGAATCTTGCCTTCTGGGGTCAGTACCATACCTTTGGTGCCTTTCAAAAAGATTTTGATGCCATATTCCTGTTCCAGTCCACGAATGTGCTGGCTTACAGCCGGCTGTGTCAAAGAAAGCATCTGTGCTGCTTTTGTATAACTTTGTGCTTCAATCAGTGTTAGTAGTGTAGTTAACTTTGCGTCGATCATAAATCTTACCTGCCTTCAAAAATATTACAAAATTTTATATAATTACAAAAGAATATAATTTGATTTTATCATGAAAAACTGATATAATCAATACAATAAAGTGCAGGACTTTTGAAACGGGGTGAGAATATGCTCTGGGAATATATTTCTTTTGCCATTGGAAGGGAAATGGGATTTGTATTGCGGCTTGTGATCTCCTGTATCTGCGGTGGTGTGATCGGTTTTGAACGCAGCCGCAGAAGAAAGGAAGCTGGTATCCGGACACATATTCTGGTGGCTTTGGGGGCTTCTATGATGATGATTGTATCGAAATACGCCTTTTTTGACGTATTGGCTTATCGAGATATTACCGTAGACGCATCCAGAATTGCTGCCAATGTTATTACGGGGATTTCGTTCCTGGGGGCTGGCGTTATTTTCGTTCGGGGCGTATCCATTCGCGGATTGACCACAGCTGCGGGCATCTGGACAACTGCGGGTGCAGGGCTTGCCATTGGCGGCGGATTATATGTAGTAGGGATTGCTACAACGATTCTGGTACTCGCGATTCAGGTTATTATGCATAATGTGCTGAAAAAATGGGATGGCCCTGTTTATGAAACCATTTCTGTCACCTTTCGCGGAGAACTGGCAGATGGCTTGGATTTGATCAAACGGGAGCTTGCCATCCGAAAAATTATGATTCATAACATCCGTATGGAAAAACAGGACGATCAGACAATCACTGTAACCCTTCAAGTCAGCAGGGATAATGACGCCAACTGTGCGGAGCTGGCAGAAATGCTTTCCAAAAATCCGCGGGTGAAAGGTTTTAGTTTGTAAAACAAAAATGGCATTTTCGAAAGCAGGTTTCAATTCAGAAAACATTGTTTTTTCTTTTGCCGGAACTGTAAAATCTAGAAAAATAAGAAAGCTGGAATCTTTATGTAAGGATTCCAGCTTTTTATTTTCATATAAAGGGTTCAGGCTTAGGAAAGACCAGCTGCCGTTACTTTTTCCGCAATGGAATTGTCTACGAAATTTTCAAAAGGCACTCTGCTTTCCAGTTCGCCGCCCTGTTCCATAATATCTTGCAAGCGTTCATAGCTTTCTTTGGAGAAAGTGGGGTCTGTTTTCCATGTATCTTGTGCCTGATACCGTTCCAGAATGGATGTGAGTGTTTCCAGATCAGAATCGTGGAACTGAGGCAGAATTACTTCCGCGATTTCCGCCGCTGTGTGGGTATCTACCCATTGCTGTCCGCGGTAGATGGCACGGGTAAAGGCTTCGATGACTTCTGGATTTTCCTGCATAAAGGCATCATTTGCCATGTAAACGGTATAAGGGATTTCCCCGCAGGCAGCCCCCAGAGAAGCAACAATATACCCAGCACCGCTGTTTTGCAGGGCAGTTGCGGTAGGTTCAAATTCAACAGTGTAGTCACCAATGCCGCCGGTAAATGCGCCGGCTGTGGAAGTGAAGTCAATATTATTGACAATTTCCACATCGGTGAAAGGTTCCATGCCGTTCTGCCGCAGTACATATTCCAGTACCAGTTCCGGCATGCCGCCTAATCTGCCGCCAATGACATCGCTTCCTTCCAGATCAGTCCACTGGAAGTCCGGAGAAGGTGTCCGGGATACCAGGAAATTCCCTGCTTTTTGTGTCAGCTGTGCAAAGGCTTTGGGATAGGCTTCTTTGCCTTCGTTGTAGACATAGAGCCCGGCTTCAGTACCCAAAAGGGCGATATCCGCAGAGTCGGAGAGGAGGGCAGTCATGGATTTATCTGCGCCGTTGCCAACGGAAACAGTCACATCCAGTCCTTCTTCTTCAAAAAAGCCCAATTCCTGTGCCACATATTGTGGTGCGTAAAATACGGAATGTACAACCTCATTGAGCCGAACGGGTGTTAAGTCTGCGGATGCTTCCTGCTGACTGCATCCGGCAGTGCAGCCAATGGTCAATACAGCCGCTGTTAGGATTGCCATTTGTTTTTTCATGTTTTTCCCCCTGAAACATTCTGTTTTTATAGCTTATGCCCCGGAGAGAAAAATGTAAGTTGTCTTTCGTTCTTTTTTTGTAAAAATTTTTTTCGGAGTTTGTCATACTTTTCTTTACTTTTTGGTGTATAATAAATTTTACTATGGAGGTTTCTGGGCATTTTCCGGAAATCCGAAGAAATAAGGAGGTCAATATGGCTGAAAAGATCATGCTCATTGACGGCAACAGTATCATAAACCGTGCATTTTATGGAGTTCCTCTGCTGACAAACGCAGAAGGACGCTACACCAATGCGGTTTATGGTTTTTTCAATATTTTATTCAAATTGTTAGATGAAGATCAGCCGGATTATCTGGCAGTGGCATTTGATATGCATGCCCCCACATTCCGGCATAAGACTTTTGATGGATATAAGGGTACCCGAAAGGGGATGCCGGAAGAACTGCGGGAGCAGATGCCTTTGCTGAAAGAAGTCCTTACTGCTATGCATATTCCCATTTACGAACAGGAAGGCTATGAAGCCGATGACATTCTGGGAAGTCTTTCTAAAAAGGCGGAGGATTCTGGGCTGATTCCTGTTGTAGTTTCCGGTGACAGGGACTTATTGCAGATTGCAGGGGAAACTCTGAAAGTGCGTATTCCCAAAACAAAAGGCGGACGCACAGAAACAGAAGATTATTACGCAAAAGATGTTATGGAAAAATATGGTGTGACACCATTGGAATTTATCGACGTAAAAGCCCTTATGGGGGATACTTCCGATAATATTCCCGGTGTGCCTAGCATCGGTGAAAAAACTGCTGTGAAAATCATCCAGCAGTACCATGATATCGAAAATGCCATTGCTCATGCGGCAGAAATCAAGCCCAAAAAGGCTTCAGAAAATCTGGCAGAATTCCAGGAACAGGCAAGACTGAGCAAGTTCTTGGCGACCATCATTCGGGATATGCCTTTGGAAATGGATCTTTCCAAAATGACAACAGCAGATATTTTTACACAGGAAGCTTATGAACTCATCAAGCGTCTGGAATTCAAAAGTATGTTTTCTCGTTTTGAACAGAAAACCACCCAGACAGAAGCCGTGGAAACAGCTTTTTCTCATATCACAACAGCAGCAGAAGCGAAAAGTTTCTTTGAAAATCTGGAACAGAAAGAAACAGCCTATATCCTGCTGGTAGATGATGGCGTATGGAAAGGTATGTCTGTTTGTCAAAAAGAGGGCGAGGGTGTTTTTCTGGAAATCACAGAAGAACTGCCCCCTCAGACTTTGGCAGACTGTGCGAAAGATTTCTTTGTCACAAAGAATATTGTAAAAATTGGTCACGACGTAAAACGGGATATCCATACGGTAGCCCCTTTTGGTGTGGATGAAATTTATGCTTCTTTCGATACAGCACTGGCAGCTTATTTGCTGAATCCCACAGGTAATTCTTATGAATATGACGATCTGGCAAGGGATTTTCTGGAGGAAGTCTATCCCTCCGCAGAAGAAGTGCTGGGTAAAGGCAGAAGCAAACAGCCTTTGGAAAGCCTGCCGGAAGGGGAACGTGTAGCTTTTGCCGCAAGACAGGCAGAAGTTGCTTTCCGCAGCAAACAGGTCATGGCAGAAAAAATCAAGGAAAATGAGCAGGAAGAACTGTTTTATGAAGTAGAAATGCCTCTGTTGTATGTGCTGGCGGATATGGAACGCTGGGGCATGAAGGTAGATCGTCAGGCCCTTTTGGCCTACCAGAAACAGCTGGCCGAAAGCATTGAAACCATCACAAAGGAAATCTATGAACTTTCCGGCGAAGAATTTAACTTGAATTCTCCTAAACAGCTGGGCGTGATCCTTTTTGAAAAAATGGGGCTGAAAGGCGGCAAAAAGACCAAAACCGGTTACTCCACTGCCGCCGACGTACTGGAAAAATTGAAAAATGAAGCGCCCATTGTAGAAAAAATTCTCTATTACAGACAGCTGGCAAAACTGAAAAGCACTTATGCTGATGGCTTGCTGGCAGTGATGGATGATAAGACAGACAAAATTTACTCCACCTTTAACCAGACCATTACAGCCACAGGACGTATCAGTTCCACAGAACCCAATCTGCAGAACATCCCTGTGCGTCTGGAATTAGGACGGGAACTGCGTCGGGTATTTGTACCCACTTCTGATGAATTTTGCTTCTTGGATGCGGACTATTCTCAGATTGAACTGCGTGTATTGGCGCATATTGCAGAGGATGAAACCCTCATTGATGCTTTCCGTCATCAGCAGGATATTCATCGCCTGACAGCTTCTCAGGTGTTCCATGTGCCTTTTGACGAAGTGACACCTCTCCAGAGAAGCAACGCAAAGGCAGTAAACTTTGGTATTGTTTACGGTATCGGTTCTTTCAGCCTTAGTCAGGATCTGGGTATCACCAGAAAAGAAGCGGAACAGTATATTGCGGCATACTTTACAAAGTATCCGAAAATCAAGGAATATCAGGAACGAATGATCAAAGAAGCCACAGAACAGGGATATGTTTCTACCATTTTCCATCGCAGACGCGCTAT
>UMEM01010714.1_pt1 | contig 15513 bp, 16 predicted proteins | sample 1964761 | NCBI WGS metagenome assembly UMEM01 (sample SAMEA4836021, study PRJEB28245) | human gut metagenome | biome: gut microbiome; material: fecal sample | place: Denmark | collected 2008 | reverse complement strand
CGGTCAGCGCAGCAAGTGCGCAGACCTACTGAACAGTTACGATCGTTTTTTGATTCGTTGTAAATAAAAGTCAAAGTCCACATGATAATATTTATTGAAGTGATCTCTTCTAAAATATCATCATGTGGACTTTTTTCGTTTTTTTATCTTACCAGGCATATTTTCTCAACATTTTTACTGCTGTTTCAAATCTCGCCCAGCCTCAATTCTCAGCTCTCCATCTGCCGTCCCAGGAATCCCGCCGCCGTCGCTGCCAAACGCACCTCTGCATCCGCGAACTTCGCCCTCGGCTCCCTGCTCATCACAATGACCGACCCGATCGCGTCACCTTCACAGATGATCGGAGTGATCACCTGCGCAGTGATTCCCTCGCTGTCATCGTCCGTCACAGGCGTGAACGCCCGCTCATCCTTTCCCGCCTGCACCGTCATCCGCTCCTGGATCACATGCTCCAGCGCCCGGCTGATGGGCTTCTGGAAAAAGTCCTTTTTCGCCCCGCCGGCCGCCGCGACCACCTGGTCCCGGTCCGTGATGCAGACCATAAGCCCTGTCGACTGCGCCATCGCGTCTGCATACTGCCCTGCAAACGCATTCAGTTCCATCATCGGCGAGTACTTCTTCAGAATGATCTCCCCTTCACGGTCCGTGAAAATCTCTAACGGCGTTCCTTCGCGCAAACGAAGTGTCCGCCTGATCTCCTTCGGAACCACCACACGTCCGAGGTCATCAATTCTTCTTACAATTCCCGTAGCTTTCATAACGTCTATTCCTCCTGCATACCACTGCTTCCATATCGTGTGACTTATGGGTAGTATGTGGAAAAATGTCGGGATTATTCCTATTTTATTTCAACCAGTTCAATCTTGAAATTCATCTCTTTCCCCGCCATCTCATGGTTCGCGTCAAGAGTGATCATCTTCTCGTCCTTCGCGGTAACCTTCACCGGGAACGGCTGGCCGCTCTGGTTTGTGAGGTATACCTGCTGTCCAACCTCAAGGTCCTCGGAACCCGGGAGATTTGCGATCTCGAGTGTGAGGATCATATTCGGATTCGGCATTCCGTAAGCTTCCTCCGGCATCAGGTGGATCTCCTTGATCTCACCGACCTCCATATCCGCAACAGCCGCGTCAAATCCCTTGATCATCTGTCCAGCGCCACATACAAACTCTAACGGCTCGCCGCGGTCGTAGGAAGAGTCAAACTGTGTACCATCGTTAAAAGTACCTCTGTAATGTGTGCGGCATGTCTTTCCAACATTGCGTCCTGTCATCATTAAGTTCCTCCGATATTCTCTATTATTTCCTGCACGCCTGCGTTCTATCACGGTCAGCGCAGCAAATGTGCAGACCTCATCCGCAAAACCTGCCGATAACAGGTTTTTCACGAATGTTCTATAACGAAATCATGCATTCCTATCCAGTATACCTGTTAAAAAGAATATTGGCAACTTATTTCAGGTACCGCCGCGCTTCATTTTTCTGTTTCACAGCCGGATTCTGCTCACGATATCGCAAACAGCTGCATTTCCGCAATCTGTTATGCACCAAATTTTGCCACACAGGAGCTTTACTGTCCCTGCCTCTTCTTTTTCTTCTCCAGTTCCTCCTGCTTCTGCCGCTCCTCTTCCAGTCCCGGAGACCATAAAAGCTCGTCGCTCTCATCGAACACGATCTCCATCACGTCCTCCACGCGGCAGTCCAGAATTCTGCATAAAGTCTCCACGGTATGCGTCGAAATATATAAATTCTTCCGCAGCCTGTTCAACTGACCATTGCTGATTCCATATGTCTTGATCAGGCGATACTGGCTGATGCCTTTTCTCTGCATTGTCTCCCATAACCTTGTATATTTAACCATACCGTTTCCTCCTTTGTCTCATTTCTCGCCGTTATTTCCAGGCTGACCCGTTCAATCCATAGACTCATAATCCGGCAGAAACCGCCTAAATTCTTCTCTTTCGGTTTCCACGCCTGCTCACCAGCGATACATTTTCTATTTTCTCATTTGTATTTCCTGCCAACATTCGCAAGATTCGATCTGTTTTTCCTTATATTTCCACAAATTCCCCTAAATATCTTTTATTCTCTACTATGGCAGAACTTCTGCCGCATTATATAAGGAAAGGAGGCGTTTCTCATGATCGATTACAGCCCGCTCTGGAACACCTTAAAGTCAAAAGGAATCAGCCAGTACCGCCTGATCCGCAGCTATCATTTCAGCTCCGGCCAGCTCCATCGGATCCGTAAAAATGAACATGTATCCACACATACTCTGGAAGCTCTGTGCCGGATCTTAAACTGCAGCGTTGCGGACATCGTCCGCATCTCATTTGACCGCGGGGAAAAAGAATCGTAAAAATATCTGGTCTTTATCGGAACTCTTTTCCGGTAAAGATCAGTGTCAATTCGCCTTATTTTCCTTCTTCTCGTCCTCGAAAGAAACCTCCATCACATCCTCGATCCGGCAGTCCAGGATCCGGCAGAGCGTCTCCAACGTATGCGTCGAAACATATGTATTCTTCTTCAGACGGCTCATCTGGCCGGAGCTTAAGCCAAACTCCTTGATCAACCGATATTGACTGATCTTTCTCTTCTCCATAGTCTCCCACAAGCGATTGTAACTTATCATTTTATCCTCCGTGCATATCAGCCCAACACACTTTTCAGCCCGCAAAATATCCGCGGATCTGGCAAACAGTTACTCTGATGTCTTCTATATAACATACATTGACACTATTTGTATATTGCCCATGTTCGGACTATATATGTTCCACGTTCGGTCACGGTCAGGTACACGACGCGCGAATGGCCAATTTTTCAGCTTATGCACGGATTCTGTGCTCTGTTTCAATCATTGTTTTCTATGAACTGACAGAATCTTCTTCTGACATTTTTTCGGATACATGGCAATCAAAAACGCCGGTCAGCCATTTCTGACTGATCGGCCATCATAATCACTGATCACACAAATTACAGGCATCCGCCTTCCGCTTTTTCATTTTCCCCTTTGCAGGCAGTTCACCTGCTGCTTTTTCATTTCATCTTTGCAGGCAGTTCACCTGCCGCCTTTCCATTTTCCCCTTTGCGGGCAGTTCACCTGCCGCTTTTTCATATTTAATTTCCTGCGCACCTGCAGTTATTATCGCCGTCAGTCCGCTTTGCTTCCGGACTCTTATCTTCCACCTGAACCAGCAGACGTTCAAGCTGCATCTTTTCCCGGTTCCAGCGGTAAATCGTCGACTGCTCCGCGGAACAGTTTCTCTCACCATTTATCGTATCGATGATCGCCGACCTCGAATAATGCTTATGAGGAACCATAATGTCCGGGAGTTCCAGATGAACACGCCCACACACCGTACACTTGTATCGCCGCAAAACAAATGTATCCACCGTACCATCCGCAAAAATCACCTTCCGCCTCTTGCTGTCACGGATCTTCATCTCTCCACCGCACTGCGGACATCCCGGAACGCTTGACGGAACAATATAATACATTCCATTCTGCTCTTTGATTTTGTAATTCTTTGACACGACCATATTCATTCCTCCTCCATTCGTCATATTCGTAGGACCACATCCGCCTATCGGTTCAAATAAACCTGTATTCCGGTTCTTTGGGGTTTTAACCAGAATGGCGCCCGCGTGCTCATGTCACAGAACCATATCATCTTCCCAGAATTTCATCAAATTTCTGCCGTTTTCCATTTTCCGCTCATTTCTCTGGCAAACGACCACGTTTTTCCGGAAAAATTTCGGTCTGATCAACATGTTCTACTAATATAAACGTAATAAAATTGGATTTGTGACAGGAAAACAGGAAAAAGTTGAAATTTTTTCGTCTTATATTTTCCGCTCTTCAAAATCATTCAATAATCTTCGGAAGCTCCCATTTTTCTCCCTCGCCGACTGCCTTCTGGAGAATTTCCTTTACCTGATTTACCTCCTCGGGTTTCATTTTTTTTCCTAAAACCATGTACGCGAGCAGCATTCCTGCCGAACGGATATTATCCTTTCCAGTAATCATCTTGTTATTGGCATTTCCGAGCACCAGAATATTGACCCACATTTTATTGTTCCGCGCCCAATCGACCTTATTCAAGCGTTTTACTACCTCTGTCCAGGCAACTTTCTTCTTTTTCGCAAGGTAAGCTACATGTGCTAACGCCATATGGGTCACCGGTTTCATAAGAAGATTTTCTTCACGCAGGTCACCCACCGGTCGGTCTTCCTCTGTCAATTGCAGATACATTTTATACACATCAATTCCGTCCAGCAGTCCTCTCCAGAATTCCTCTATTTCCCCGTACGCCTCATTCAGCGTATCCTGGTTCGACGGCATTACTCTCGAGGACCAATTGTAATCTGCCAGAAGAATCTCCCCGATCGTATATAAAGCGCTCACCGTTGTCAGCTGCTTGCTCCGCTTGGAGAGCGTGTTGCTCTTCCAGTTTACGATCCCAATTCCATTTCTATTTGCTAGGATTCCGCCGTCGCTGAACAGTTTGCGGGCGAACACTGCAAATACATCATCATCACTAGTAATAATATTCTGTCCACGACCAGTCTGCCTTGCATAGCGATTCACCTTATTAAAGATTTTACGAATTTTTTCCGTTTCTGTATGTTGCACAAAAATAACACTAATTTCTTCTTTTGCCAGTTCTGGATGCGGTTCCAGTGCTTCCATCTCAGGCGTCATCTTTTTATCTTTAAGCAAGCTTACTGTAATAGCGCTTTTTCCTTTTATAGATAATTTCATTGCCAATGTTCTATGCTGACCATCCAACGCAATCAAGCGTTCGCACCCTGGCAAGGTTAAAAATCCGGTATCTTTCAATAAGTACTTGTCCGCCGCACTTAAATCCAACTTTTTATCTGCCAATGAATCAAATATAATATCATCATATCCCGAATAAATGTCCACAATGATAGCTCCAAAAAAGCGATCTTTGTCTTCAGTAAAATATGGGCAGATCTCATTTACAACCCGATTGAGGTCTGGTTCCCTCTGCATTTTCTCGTCAGCTGTCATTCCATCCCATTCCGGCAGTTCTATCGCAAGCCCTACAGAATCAATCAGTTCACCTGCTGTCATTTTGGCCAAATAATATTTTGTTGTCCCCAAATGACCCACTTGTGCAAACATTGTCTTCATAATCATCTGCTCCTAACTATTTTACTTTTTTATTTTCATATTTAATATGTTTTCTCATGTGTATGTTTTTCATTCTGTATTTGTTTTTGAAAACATTGCTATGTTTTTTATTTATTATAGATATTTCTATTGATTTTATCTTATAAACCCATTATAATGCAGAGTGTATGGTGCGTCAATATCTTATCATCTTATTTTATTAAGTATGATTTCATCAATTTTGAATTTGATATTCTAATAAAACATACATTAATATTTTTTATCATTATTATTTGCTATAAAATTTACGCTGTTATATTATGAATTATAAAACATTACCAATTACTAGCCTAAATATAAGGCAGATAAAATCATTATACGCAATAAGGAGTGTTTGTATTGAACGATTCACCAAGAGTGATTTTAGAAATGAAAGATTATCTTAATATAGTTGCTGACACTCAACAGGAAGATTTCCACTTAACTAATAAGTCTAAACATTATGCAGCTTATAAATCCATGTTGATTCAAAAACAGTTACAAAAACGCTGTATATACCGTTTTCTTAAAGTCCAGCGAAAGAATGCATACCGCCACGAGTATGTCCACAACTATTCTGCTTCCGATAACATTAGCCTTTTTCATTTTTTCTGATTATTATATACTGTTTTTCAAATTATCAGTTTATTTATACCAAAGCCCTCCTATACTAAATGCAGCGGAAAGTTTATTTTCAAACTTCCCGCTGCACGTTACCTGCCAAAATCAACATTCCTTCGACCAGATATTCTTTTTTATGTATCTGTACGCCGTTCAAGATACTTATCAAGTACTTTCATAATATTACTTGTTCCAATCCTGTACTTTTCCGCAGACAACTGATTCGCACTAATGCTTTCAATAATTCTTCTACACCGAAATGCTTCTGCTTCTTTTTTCTTTTTACCTTTGTCAACCTTTTTCCCCAGATAAACCTGTTCTACATCTTTGCAAAACCACACAAAATCATAATCATGATACGCACAGTACTGCTCTGCTTTATCCAGGAAAACGAGATCTTCCTGATTTGTGTCATATTCATCACAGTCAAAACAGTAAATTACTACCGATCTTCTGGAGGCGCCATTCTTCACGGCATTTTGATACGTCTTGATCTGACTGGCAATTGCCTTTTCCTTATTTGAGTATTTACCTTTACCATCCATATATATTACGCTGAGTTTGACATGCGCGCGATCATACTGATAAAATTGCTCAATTGTATCCTTGATATAAATCCAATCAGATTTACATGTTGAGTTGCTCTCAACAACAAAAATTATCTGTAGATCACCCATTCTCTTTCCTCTCCTCGTTTGAACCAAATACGCCTATAAAATCCGTAGAATCTACATTAAACGGGGATCCCTCAATCATACCAGTTCTATATAGCTTTGATGGAGAATAATTTCCATTGGCAGTCCATGGATAGATCTTGTGATCTTCTGATAAGAAATCAATCGACTTTTTATGTCTTTTCAAAATATCCATTGGTCCTACATTATGAGTTGTAAAGCAGAGCTGCCCCTGACCATATTCCATTAGATACTCAAGCAGAGCGCACAAATAAACATCATGAAGATTCGAGTCAAATTCATCGATAAAGACAATTTTCCCCTGCACCATTCTCTGCAGATAAGCAAACAGCCTGATGAGCTTTTTTATTCCAGTACTCTCGAACTCAGCATGAATTTTATAATCATCATACACCATGATCAGATCACAGCTGTAAAATTCTTGATTCTCCTTTTTATCGATTTCTATTTTCTTCAGATCGGCCTTAAAGATTTTGAGAAACTTATACAAGAATCCCACATTTTTCTCAAAATCAGTATATCGGCCTTTAAAAATATAATTCTCAGAAATAGATATTTTCGAAGGCTGCTTGCTATCCAATTCAGCCAAATAACGAATCAGGCCAAGATCATCTGTGTCTTCAGCCAAGTCTGTCATATATTTGCTTGACTCGTTAATAAAATAATCCCAATGATCATCGGAATCGTCCAAGTAAACATATAAGCTTTTGCCAAACATATAAAGCCATAACACATTTATTACAAAAAACGACGGTTGTATCTTTTGGGCCTCTACCTGCTTAGGCATCTCATCCCAAAGCAACGCAGCCATCGACGACTTTAACAACAAGTTTGTTGTTTTTTCAGATACCAGCTTTTTTAGTTCTTCTGTTTCATTTTCAAGAATATACAGTACTTTTCCATCTGCCACTTTAAAAATTGGTATCATTGACGCATTTTTATTTTTGGCAAGCTTTGATGCCAACCTCTCTTCAGCAATAACATATCTGCCGGAATCATCCTTTTTCAAAGTCACTGCATATTTATATAGTATCACTATATTTTCTACTTTGCTGGCAAACTCAGCCTCAATCGACAGCTCCCCTGTTTTCTTATTAATAATCGCATCTAAATTTCTTTGAACTAAAGGATTGTTCAAATAGCTCTGATCTACCAAGAGCTTTCCAAGTACATTTACAGATGTCACTATTCCGGATTTACCGGATCCATTCATTCCATAAATACCTTTAATATTGTATTTCTGCATGTCCAAATCATTCGATATCGTCTTCTTGTAAAAAGACAATGAGATCCACTGATCTAATGTTTTTATTCCCCTAACAGCGTAATTAAGCAAATAAACATTTCCCATTTTCGTTTCCTCCTAGTCTTTAGTATATCATGAGTCGCTGTAAAAATACATACAAAATGTATATATTTTTATTATTCATTTTTCCCCATACGCTGAGTTCCTTCTTCCTCAATGCGTCCGTCCTTTCGCCATCCCATATTCATATTATTGTGTGAACTTCATATAAAATTAACTCTCAATATACGGAAATAGCATACTTCCTGCTTTTTCGACCAAAATAATAAATATAAGTCCGGAAACCTCTATTTTAATTACGAATCACTCCGTTGTCCCGCACAGAATAGTGGATAGCATCAATGTAAAGAATCGGATACACGTCGTCTAGCGGTCGATTCTGCCAGTCTTCAATCTGCGGAAGTATCTTATCTGTTACATCAGAAATAAAACTCTCCGATGTTTCAAAGCCATAGATATCTTCAATCGTTTCCGAAATTTGGCGTGTAGTCATTCCTTTGGCATACATGGAGATAATCTTCTGGTCAATGTCAGAAATATCCTTCTGACGCTTTTTGACAACCTGTGGTTCAAAGGTGGACTTTCGATCCTGTGGTACTTCGATTTCCATAGAACCATACCGACTGTTTACCTGCTTGCGTTTATAGCCGTTTCGATAATCGTCGTTGTCAGAACGCTCGGATTTCTCATATCCGAGATGGTCATCCATTTCTGCCTCCATCATTTCCTTGAGGGTGCCGCCAAGGAGATCTTTAAGAGCATCCTGGATATCTTCAGCAGTCTCAATATCGTATTCTTCGAGAAGCTGACGAATGATATTTCTTTTTCCATCAGTCATTTGTACTCTGTGTACAGGTTTCTTTTGTCTTGCCATAATAAAAGGCCCTCCTAATGATATTTATTTTATCATAGAAGGACCTTATGATGGTTATTTTACAGAAAAAGTTTCACAGGCTCGGTCAGATTCCCCTTTGCCTCATGCCAAATACAGCGCCACATATCTGCGGACCTTGCTATAACTGACTCAGCTATCCCTTTTTCCAAGTGTACTTAATCATCAAAAATTTAAGATCAATCATCAACCCTTTCCCAAATATTCCCTTTTCAGTTCATCTATCATTTCAAACGGAAAACATTCCGCACAGCCATCCGGAATTTCCTTCCAGACGCTCCACGATTGCCTTTACAAGTTCTATTCCTTCTCTGCTGTGCTCTCCTTCCCCCGGCATATGACGCACAAACCATATCTGATCATAAATTTCCAAAGTTATACCACATTTCTTCTGGAACAGATCGGGAGCACCTGTACTCCATTATAATGAAATATGGTCCATCCAATATAGATGAAACGATGAGAAAAACTCGGTAAATAAGGTTCTTCTATGATAATTACGGAAGTAAAATTTCTTGCCCTTAGCAAAACATCTTTTTGTTTTTACGTAACAAAAAAGAGCCCTCACTTCAGTCCATTCCCGTCAAAGAAATTTCTAAATTGATTGCTCTCTTTCTCATTTTATATTGTTTATCTACTTGACAATCTTCTACTCCACCGTCACACTCTTCGCCAGATTTCTCGGCTTATCTACATCAAGTCCCTTCGCGACAGATACATAATACCCCATAAGCTGCAGCGGGATCACCGCAAGACTCGCCGCAAACAGCGGATCCGTCTTCGGGATATAGATCACAAACTCCGCACAGTCCTCGATGCTGTAATTTCCATAGGTCGTGAGTGCCATCAGATACGCCCCACGGCTCTTGCACTCGACCATGTTGCTGACAGTCTTCTCATAGAGATCCTGCTGCGTCAAAACTCCGATCACCAGCGTTCCCGGCTCGATCAGGCTGATCGTTCCATGCTTCAGCTCCCCGGCCGCATAGGCCTCAGAGTGGATATAGCTGATCTCCTTCATTTTAAGACTGCCTTCCAGACTCACCGCATAGTCGATTCCGCGGCCGATAAAGAACATATTCTGCGCGTTCATCTGCTTCGCCGCGAACCACTGGATCCGCTCCTTATCCTCGAGAAGCTTCTCGATCTTATCCGGGATCGTCTGAAGCTCCGCGATCAGCTCCGCCGCCCTGTCCTCATCGATCATTCCCCGGACACGGGCAAATTCGATGGATAAAATATAGGACGCGATCAGCTGTGTGCTGTACGCCTTCGTCGTCGCAACCGCGATCTCCGGTCCCGCAAGCGTGTAGAAAACATGGTCCGCTTCCCGGGCGATCGTGGATCCCACTACATTAACGATCGCTAACGTCTTAACCCCATGAGCCTTCGCCTCCCGGAGCGCCGCAAGGCTGTCCGCCGTCTCTCCGGACTGGCTTACGATGATCACAAGAGAATTCGGTGCAAACAGCATTCTCCGGTAACGGAACTCCGACGCAAGCTCCACGCGGACCGGGATCTGTGCCAGCTCCTCGATCACATACTGGGCCGCAACACCAACATGATATGCGGAACCACAAGCAACAATATAGATCTGCTGCAGCTTCTGGATCTCTTCCTCCGTGATTCCTACTCCGCCAAGATCGATCTTACCATCCCGGACAACCGAATTTACTGTATCACGGACCGCTTTCGGCTGCTCATGGATCTCCTTCATCATAAAATGCTCAAAGCCCGCTTTCTCCGCAGCTTCCGCATCCCACTGGATCTCCACCAGATCTTTCTCGATCTCATCACCGTCCAGGTTGTAGAACGTTACATTTCCCTTCTGCAGACGGCACATCTCCATATTTCCGATATAATAAACATTTCTTGTATATTTTAAGATCGCCGGAACATCCGACGCGACAAACGATTCGCCGTCCGCAACACCGATGATCATCGGGCTGTCCTTTCTCGCCGCATAGATCTCTTCCGGATAATCCCTGAACATAACCGCCAATGCATAAGAGCCGCGGATCCGCACCATCGCATGATTGATCGCATCCACTGGTGTGTGCTCATACTTCTTATAATAATAGTCAATCAGCTTGATCGCAACTTCCGTATCCGTGTCAGAATAAAAGCTGTAACCTTTGTGCTGCAGTTTCTCCCGAAGTTCCTGATAATTTTCAATAATGCCATTATGAACACCGACCACATTTCTATCATCACTACAGTGCGGATGTGCGTTCAACTCACTCGGCTCTCCGTGTGTCGCCCAGCGTGTATGCCCAATTCCACATGTTCCATGCAGCGCCATTCCGTCATTCGTCTTCTCCGCGAGAACACGCAGGCGACCTTTCGCCTTTACGATCTCCACCTCTTTTTCGCCGTCACGCACTGCAAGTCCCGCCGAATCATACCCGCGATACTCCAGCTTTGCGAGTCCATCCAGCAGCACCGGTGCCGCCTGTCTATGTCCAGTAAATCCAACAATTCCACACATATGTATTCCTCCGTCAATCTTATCGTAAATGCACCATAGGTTCTTTCCGCACTTAGTTGGTTTCACAGCAGAATTGCTCATGAAGCAGTTCTGGTTCTGAATTTTGTTTAACATCATATGGAATACCTGCCTGATCTAAGATTTGCTCCAGGTATTCAATTCTTTTCTTAAGGACCTTGATCTCAACCTCTAATTTTTTTGTTTCATTACCCATACCGCTACTCATAGACTTATCTATACTTTCTTTTGAATGCACCCTTATGATTTTAACGATTTTTACCAGTTAAACAAATAATCATCCAAATCTTCAAACGCTTCCTTCAGCTCCGAATCCTTTTCCTGTTCTATTACTTTTTCAAGAAAAATTGCACCTGAATCCGTTCCCACAGCACTTAAATCATATGACATTTCAAACAGCTTTTGCAACCTACCTGCACTTTTTATTTTTTCTACAATAATCATTGTTCTTTTCCTTACAAAATATCCCAAACTTCTGTCCCAGCATTCTTTTTATATCATTACTCAAATACTCCCATGCTGGTTCAAAAAGCGATCCTAAACGTGATGTTTCAATCAATCCCGTATACAGTTCTTCTGCTTTCGCATAGTTTTGAGCTTTCATGAGATTCTCTTCACATTTTTTCTCATTCCCTTTCAATGCATATGTAACTGCTAAGTTTCGATAAAAATCCACATTTCCCTTATCACATTCAATGGACTTACTCATGAATTCTACAGATAAGTCTAGCAATTCTACATCTTTTATAGGAAATTTTAAATAAAAAACGCCATATGCACATCCCATGACAAAGAATGTATCAGCCTTTAACGTTTTTGCACGTTTATCTGGACATTTGTCCAATTTCTTTATAATCTCTCTATATGCTCTTTCTAATTTTAATCTATTTTCAGCTGAGCAAGGCAACTCCTCTGCTGACAGGGAAAATATTTCATATTCCGCTACTAGTGCCATAAATGACCCTGGTACACTGTCTATTGCCTGTTCGTAACAATCTACTGCATATTTATTTCTCTTTCTACTTGCATACATACGACCTTCCTGAATCAGACGTGCACATTCCAATTCTTGTTGATTATCAATAGCTTGTGAAGACATTTTTATCGCATCATCCAAGTCCTTCGATCTCACTACATTAAACACAGATAAAACGCCACCGAAAATTGCAAACACACTAATTCCCGCACTTATAATCCCCAATGCAAACGAAATCTCATCTGCGAATGAAGAACTTTCCACCTTAAGTTGGTCTGAACAATTACTCATGCTGTTCTTTTCATACTGGCTCAAAGTGTATAATATCTCTTTGATTTGCGACTGCTCTACCTTCAAATATTGAACTTGAACCATAACAAATACTACCCCGGCAAGTAATATTATTAAAAACACTGCATATAAAACACTATATACCCTATCCCCTTTTGTTTTTTTCATTTAGCCTTCCTCTTTAAAATAGCAATTTATAAATTTCCTCTGATATGTTTTTCCCTTTTTCCATACCATCCAATGCGCTTTTCGCCAACAGCTTTTTCTTATTTTGTAACTCATAGATTCGCTCTTCTATACTGTCTTTTATCAAAAAATGATATATAAAAACTGTTTTATTTTGTCCAATTCTATATACACGGTCCGCCGCCTGCTCCTCCGCTGCTGCATTCCACCACGGATCATATATAATTACATTTTGACATGATACCAGATTTAAACCTACACCTCCTGCCTTTAAACTTATAAAGAAAACACCTTGCGGTTCATGTTCAAACTGTTCGACTATATTCTGTCTGTTCTCTGTTGCCCCATCAATATAAAAAGTCCTCCATTTTTGATCTTCACACCATTGTTTCAGGCTCTTCAGCACTCTTGGAAACATACTATATACAATCAATTTTCCACTTTCATTTACAATAGTTTGTGCATATTCACAAAACATCTCAAATTTACATGAATCACTAGAATCTATTTCTCCCATACCTGGAGGGAGTAGCTTCGGATCACTGCAAAATTCTCTTAAATACAATAATGACTGTAAAATTGCAGCATTATCTTTTATTGTGTATCGTGTCGGCTTTTCTTTTAATTCATTTTGAATTGCTGACAACAAAATTTCGTAGCTATGTCTTTGTTTCTCTCCCATAATACAATATATATTTTTTTCTATTTTATCCGGAAGTTCTTTAAGTACCTCCTTTTTAGTTCTCCTTAAAATAAACGGTGAAATCATTGTTCTTAATCGCTCCATGCTTTCTGTGTTTTCATGAATATCACCATATTTATGAATGAACTCTGACTGCCTTCCGAATAATCTAGGATTCAACATATTTAGCAAAGACCATAATTCCGCAATATTATTTTCAATCGGAGTCCCCGTTAATGCTAAAACAAAACCTGCATTAATTTCCGTCAATATCTTATATTTTTGAGTTGCCTGGTTATTCAATTTATGCGCTTCATCTAAAATAACAATATCATATTTTTCTTTTTTAAAATAGGAAATGTTATTCACTACTGTTTCATATGTGGTTATATATATATATTCTTTTTCCATTACAGTCGAATAATCATACTTTCCGTACACAACTATATACTTTTTTCCCGGTGCAAAATGTCGTATTTCACTTTCCCAATTATATAATATTACTTTGGGTACAACTATTAATATAGGAGCATCTGTTTTCTTTTTTCTACTACAAATAAATGCTATAGATTGTAATGTCTTCCCCAATCCCATATCATCAGCAAGGCAGCATCCCAATCCACTTCTGTACATATTATTCAGCCAAATTACTCCTTCTTTTTGAAATGGTTTTAAGTTGGCATGAACATTGATGTCTATTTCACAACCTGATAAGTTAGCGTGCATAAACTGTTTCAAGTAAATAGACGGATCCAGTTGAAATCGTTCTGCAATATCATTCACTTCCGCCAAATCTCTTGTTGGAACTTTAATGTTTTCATTTTCAGTTGGATATACTGCTAATTTTTTTAATTCATCTGGTAAAAACAAGATATTATTATTAATCTCTACATAATCTTTTCCTTTAGAAGCTCGCAACAGATCAGAAAGCTTATAGGTAATATCTCCTTCTTTCACTTCACCCGTAACATTAAACCACTCCATACCATACGATATTCGGCAGGATACTCCCGATTTTGAAATATGTTTTCTTTCTTTTCCCCAAAAAAGATTAACATCTATTTTAAACAATTCTGGCAAAATTTTTGAAAAAAATTTTTGGGCAGGAAAAATTATTTCATTATCCTTTCCTTTCCGCCCTCCACATAACTGTAGCTCTTCCTTTACATATCTCTCATAGCGTAAATTTCTAAAGAGTGTTCCTTCCTCTCCTTGAATGTTTTCCAATCTTAAGTTAGCCGGCACCTCAATTCCTTGATATGAAAAATTCAAGTATGCTTCAATTTGTTTCTTTGACGAATATAAATACAGCTTTGCCTCTGGTACAGTAATAATTTGTTCATCTATTTCACAATTGTTATTCCGAATGAATCCATTATACTCTAATTCTCCACTTTTTTTATTATATACACAATCCTTTGTCTCCGCATTATTCATTCGAGTTACAAAACCATTAATATGATGAAGTTTTTTATCTGGCAGACGATAGTATACACTATTTATATTTTGTTCTTTCCAATTTTCGCATACAATTTTTATATCTTCCTTATATATTCGATATTTGTTTTTTCCAATTTGTGTAACTTTTTTGATGGGAAGCATCTTTTCTACTCTCTCATAATCTTCCCTTTTTTCCAAATTTAGTGTACGGAGTGGACCAGAAAAAATACCTGTTTTTGTATATTTATTTATTCCCTCATAAACCTCTATATCAATAAACTCTGAATTTTCTATAGCATTTAATACCCAGATTATAACTCTATTCATATGCCATCCCACCTATTGATAAAACAAATTATTCGCTCGAATCATTAACCGATAAATTTGTTCTTTATATTTCTCTGTACATATCGGCTCTCTTACAAAAAAATCCCCTTTTTCCTCTTTGCTTATAATTGTTTTAGACAATGTTTTAAAATTTTTCACACGGCATCCACCACCGCACAAATATTTTAAATCACAATTTTTACATGGAAGTAAATTAGAAATATCCGAAAACTTTCTTGCTTTTTGAGATATTGCTATAATTTCATCAAACTTCATATTTCGAATATTCCCCTGACATGCACATTTGTCTATCAAATTACAAAAATAGATATCACCATTCGATGCAATACTTAGTCCTCCATAACCACAATTATTAAAAATCGTATTTCTCTTATGATCCAATGCAAAACCTTTTTCTT
>UMEM01012557.1_pt1 | contig 15682 bp, 16 predicted proteins | sample 1964761 | NCBI WGS metagenome assembly UMEM01 (sample SAMEA4836021, study PRJEB28245) | human gut metagenome | biome: gut microbiome; material: fecal sample | place: Denmark | collected 2008 | reverse complement strand
AGAACGTTTGCTTCTTTCAGAGCTTCTTCGCCGCTGAAGAGCATTCTGCCCAGCCAGCCACGGATGTCCGCGTCATACTGTTCCCCTTCTTTTGCGAAAGGACGCAGCCATTCAATCAAAGAATCGTGGCAGCCATCGAAGTATTCCGCATTGTCTTTGGGGAAGTAAGCTGTTTTTGTGGTGATGCCCCATTTGAAAGTACCTTCATCGGGTTCCAGTTCACCCATGAGGATACGGAACAGTGTGGTTCTTGCGATTTCGTCTTTGCCAACGAAAGCAACTTTGTCGTTGGGACGAATCATAAAGCTTACGTTATCCAGCACTTTTTTGCCGTCGATGGTCTTGGACAGACCTTCTACCAGCAGTACGTCATTGCCCACTTCTCTATCCTGTTTGAAGCTGCAGAAAGGGTATCTTCTGGAAGAAGGTTTGATGGTATCCATCTGCAGGTTATCCAGCAGTTTTTTACGGCTGGTTGCCTGTTTTGCTTTGGAAGCGTTAGCACTGAAACGCTGGATGAATTCCTGCAATTCTTTGATCTTCTGTTCCACGCGTTTGTTCTGGTCTTTCAACTGACGCTGTGTCATCTGTGTATAGCTGTACCAGAAATCGTAGTTACCAACGAACATGGTGATTTTGCCATAGTCGATGTCGGCGATGTTGGTACAAATCTTATTCAGGAAATGTCTGTCGTGGGATACGACAATAACGGTATTTTCAAAGTCCATCAGGAAGCTTTCCAGCCATTTGATAGCATGCAGGTCCAGATGGTTGGTAGGTTCGTCCAGCAGCAGGATGTCAGGATTGCCGAAGAGCGCCTGTGCCAGCAGGACTTTCACCTTCTGGGTACCTGTCAATTCTTTCATTTTTACATAATGGAATTCGTTGGTAACACCCAGACCATTCAGGAGGATTTCCGCGTTGGATTCGGCAGACCAGCCGTCCAGTTCCGCAAATTCCCCTTCCAGTTCGGAAACCTTGATGCCATCTTCATCGGAAAAGTCCTCTTTCGCGTAAAGGGCTTCTTTTTCCTTCATAATGTCATAGAGACGTTTGTGGCCGTACAGAACGGTTTCCACAACTTCAAATTCGTCGAACATGAAGTGGTCCTGTTTCAGTACTGCCATACGTTCACCGGGAGTAATGAATACAGAGCCTTTGTTGGGTTCCAGTTCACCTGCCAGTATTTTCAAAAATGTGGACTTGCCGGCACCGTTAGCACCAATGAGTCCGTAGCAGTTGCCTTTGGTAAAGTTGATGTTCACATCATTGAACAGTACGCGTCCGCCGTACTGTAAGCTTACACCTTGTGCTGCGATCATGTTTGTTGTTCTCCTTTTCTCTGTTCTTTTTTACTCAAATCTTTCCTATTATAGCGCATCTGTCCCGCAAAATATAGCCCAAATCCATGTTTTTTGCATTTTTCCGGGATTTTTGCCCCAAAAAAAGACGGTCATGCATGTTTTTTCATACACAACCGTTGAAAATCTTTTTTTCTTACGCCGCATCACTTTCGTTCATGCTGGTGATTTCCTGTTCATAATTGATGGCGCCCTGGGCTTCCGCCGGAATTTCGATGGACTGCACACCATTGAGATCGGAAATATCCATAGTCACACCGTATTCCTGTACGGTGATGCCTGCGCTGTCTGCCTGCAATTCTTTCAGTACATTGTTTGTCACTGTCTGCAATACATTGCCCAAATCCATATGACAGGATACCGCTTCCCCAGTATCTTCTTTGAATACGAAGGTAACGGGAACATCTGCCACGCCTTCATAATAATTTTCCGCAATGCCGCTCATACCAGCCAATTGCAGCAGCTTTCCGCCTTCCACAACGGTATAAACATCCGCTGCCGGCAATGTACCCTGGAGTGTCACCTGTTTGTTTTCTCTTGCTGTTTCCTGCCAGGTAGATGTATGCTGCAGGAGTGTAATCATATTTTCCCGCACATCATAAATCTGTACGGAATCCAAAGCCGCGTCTTTTTCCAAAGACATTTCTGTCCACTGGTTGTTATAATTCATAAACAGATTCACATTGGTATCTTCCGCTTCCAGGTACCGCTGTGTGGAATAACTCTGTCCGCCTGCACTGTTGAGCACCTCTGTGATCTGCATACAGAAAGGCTCCTTGATCTGGGAAACCGTCACTTCTGTACTGTCACTGCTGTCCTGCATATTGGAAACCACATTCATCGCGCCTTTATAGCTGTTTGCTTCTTCCAGACTCTGAAGCGCCGCTGTTGCAAATTCTGCGGGAGTCATCCCCGTCTGCGCTGTATTCTCCGCGTTTTCGGGTGTTCCGCAAGCCGCCAAACAAACAACTGCTGTGGCAGCCAAACAGATTTTTGCTGCTCTGAAAAAGTTCTTCATTTCCTAACCCCCTATCCTACGCAATTTCTGCATGGGTATCCTTTCTGTTTTTATTGTAGCGAAAAACAGTTTTCATTGCAAGGGGAATGCCAATGTTTCAGAAAAATATAAGAATTTCGCTTCTTTCTTGTAAGATTTCCTCCACTGACCCTCTGTTCTTCCCCAAAGAACCGCTTATTTGCTCCACTTTTTCCTTTTTCTGACATTCAAAAAAAAGACTGTCTGTTCCCCCCGGAAAGACAGTCTTTTTTTGTTCCGTTCTATCTCATCATCTCGTATAACACCCTTAACAGGTCTTCATCTTCCCGCACATGGGCAAAAACAGCATCCCGGCGGCTGCAAAATTCTCTGAGAGCCGCTCGCTGTTTCATGAGGGCTTTTTTATAAGCTGCCGCCATGGCTTCGTTCAGCTCCAGATCTCTGCTTTCTCCCGTTTCCGCATCCACCAGCCGAACAGCGCCGCCCACTTTCGGTTCTTCCTCCTCCTTCGAAAGAACCTGTACCAGCAAAACCTCCTGTTTTTTCTGCTGGAGCAGCTTCACTGTATCCTCGACGCCATGATCTGTCATAAAATCGGAAATCACAACGGCAATGCCCCGCCGCAAAGGGCCGCATCCCATGGCTGCGGACAAAGGCGCAGTCCCCCCGACTGCTTCCAGTTTGTCCAGAAAATCCACGGTTTCCAAAAAGCGTCCCTTTTGTGCCAGATTCCGCTTCTGTGCTCGGAAGGTATCCCCAAAGGCAAACAGATGCACCTGATCGCCGCCGCAAAGTCCCACATAGGCAAAAGATGCCGCCAGTTTCTTCGCCGCTAAGAATTTTCCATCCTGTTCCATGGAACGGCTGCAATCCAGAAATACATGGACAGAAGCCTGTTTTTCCTCCAGAAACAGCTTCAGGTACAGTTTACCGAAACGGGCAAAGCCATTCCAGTCTACCCGCCGCAGATCGTCTCCGGCAGCATATTCCCGGTAATCGGAAAATTCCAAGGAACTGCCCTTTGCCATAGAACGTCTGGCACCGCTGTAACCGTCTGTGGAAAGGCGGTGTTTCAAGCGGATAGCCATTTCTTCCAGCCGCTTCAGATATTCTTTTGTCAGTGCTTCCCTGAGTGTTTTCATTTTAATACAACGCCTCTATGATCTCGTCGGAAGTTTTTCCTTCTGCCATGCCTTCAAAGTTCAGGAAAATACGATGTCTGAGGGCAGGTTTCGCCGCCTGCTTGATATCCTCATAAGCCACATGGTATCGTCCCGCCAGAAGAGCAAAGATTCTTGCCGCCTGCAAAACCGCCTGAGCGCCACGCGGACTTGCTCCATAGCGCACATACTGCCGCACCACTTCCGGCGCTTCCGGATTTTCCGGATGGGTTTTCAAAATCAAATCCATCAGGTATTCCGCCACCGGTTCCGCCACAGGCACCTGCTGGGCAATTTCCCGCATCTGAAGCAATCTTTTGCCGTCCATAACCTTGGATGCCCGATGGACTTTGCCGTCGGTAGTGGTCAGGACGATCTTCATCAATTCCTCTTTATTGGGGAAAGCTACATCCAGCTTGAACAGAAAACGGTCCATCTGGGCTTCCGGCAGAGGATATGTCCCTTCTGTTTCCAGTGGGTTCTGGGTCGCCAGCACAAAAAACGGTTCTTCCAGGCGGTAGGTCTGGCTGCCGCCAGTGACCGTATGTTCCTGCATGGCTTCCAGCAGTGCAGACTGGGTCTTTGGTGTGGCACGGTTGATTTCATCCGCCAGCACCAGATTGGCAAAGATGGGCCCTTTTCGGAATACAAAGGACATATTGCCGTTTTCTTCCCGGTTCATGACTGTTGTGCCCGTTACATCGGCGGGCATCAAGTCCGGTGTAAACTGGATTCTGGAAAACTCCAGGTCAACCGCGTCCCCCACGGCTTTGACCAGCTGTGTTTTCCCAAGTCCGGGCATGCCTTCCAGCAGCACGTTGCCCCCCCGCAACCATTGCTGTCAGCACATTCCTTACCAGCTCTTTCTGTCCGATGATAACGCTGCCGATCTCTTCTTCCACCCGAAAAAAATCTGACGCAAACTGCTGAATTTTTTCTTCTTCCATGGTTTTTCCGCCTTTCTGACCGATTTTTCTTTATTATAAACAGCAAAAAAATCCCCGTCAACGCACTGGGGAAAACGTAATCTTTTCGGCGGAAAATATTATGTTTTTCTTAAACTTCTGCCCTTGTTCCCGCTTTCGTTTCCATATATAATCGTTATCATGTGGAAAAAAGACGGAGAAAGATCCCATTTTCATCTCACATTCCCCCGCAGTCATAGCTGCTTCCGAAAATTTTTACAAAAACCATATGGCACATTCCATGAAATCATAGTATAGTAGGATAGGAATTCAGTAACAAATAAAGGAGCGCAACGACATTGAAAAAATGGGATTGGAAAAAAACAGATCAACCATATTTTAAAATTGCTGTATATGTATTCATCGTGCTGGCAGCCACTGTACTTTTTGAAAAAGTCGTCGGCAACCTGCCCAGCATCAGCAATACCATACATACATTTCTGAAAGTGACACAGGGTCTGTGTCTGCCGTTTCTCATGGGCTTTATGATCGCCTATGTCATGAATCCCTTCATCAATTTCTTTGAACGGCATACCATGAAAAACAACTCTTTTTTCCAGCGGCATCCGCGGGTGACCCGCGCCATTGCCATTACGCTGATCTACACCATGGTCATCGGCGGCATCATCTGGATTGCCATTTATCTGGTGCCTGAGATCAAAACATCTGTTGTGAATTTTGCCAAACAGCTTCCCGTCTATACAGCAACACTGAACCAGAAGATCGAAGATCTTTTCATGCAGGTAGACTTCATCGACGGGGAAGATGTGAATAACATCATCAATCGGCTGCTGACACCGGTTCTGGGTGTTTCTGAAAACTTGCAGACAGGCAGCGGAGAATTTGGATTCCTTCAGGATTCCGATGGAATTTCCAAAATGGTGGCAACCTTCATCGGCAACGTCTTCACCATGGGACGTTTCGTATTCAATTTGATCATGGCGATCTTCATTGCATTTTATATGCTCTTTGACAAAGAAAACTTTCTGTGCCAGCTGCGGAAAGTCATTTATGCTCTGACTTCTGAAAAAACAGCAAACCGTATTCTTTACAACGGCAGCCGTATCCACAATATCTTCCAGAGCTTCATCGTAGGCAAAGCCCTGGACTCTCTGATCATCGGCATTCTGGCGTTCATTGGTCTGACTCTCATCAAAGCGCCTCTGGTTTTGGTATTGAGTCTGATCATCGGCGTTACCAACATGATTCCTTATTTCGGGCCATTCCTGGGGGGCATTCCCGCAGTCATCATCACACTGCTCATCAGCCCCATCCACGGCATCTGGGTCGGTCTGTTCATCCTTGCTTTGCAGCAGTTTGACGGTAACTTCCTTGGGCCCAAGATTCTGGGGAACTCTCTGGATGTAAGCCCGCTGTGGATCATCCTTGCCGTTGTGGTAGGCGGTGCTGTCATGGGGCCTTTGGGTATGTTTATCGGGGTACCTATTTTCGCCACCATCAAAATGTTCTGCACAGAATATATCAACCGCAAATATGACAAAAAATATAATCAGGCGGCAGCCATCACGGCATCTGACACAGAACAGGAAACAGAAATCTGAGCTTTCCAGACAAAACAAACGGACACACGGAACTTTCGGGCGGGGAAAGGGCCTCTTTTCCCTGCGCCGGAAGTTTTTTATTTTGAATTAAGGAGGAATTTTATGGCACGACGCACAAACCAATACTTTCTGTTTGTATTTCTATTCTTCATGATTGGCTCTACGGTGCTGGGGCTTTTGCTGACAAACGTTATGGGTCTGCCTTCAGACTGGTCAAACATCATCATGCAGTTTTTGGTATTCATTCCCATGCTGGTCATTTATGTAAAAACGGAGAAAGCCTCGGTGAAGGAATGCTTTTCCATTAAGCCTTTAAACTGGAAAAACGCCTTGCTTTGCCTTGGCATCGCTTATTGCTCTCTGCCCTTCATTTCCATGATCGTGGTACTCACATCTCCGCTCCAACCCAATCTGGTAGAGCAAGCCATGGGGGAACTTAACGACAGCTCCCTCTTTTCTCTGCTGTTCGTCATTGCCGTACAGCCCGCTGTTTTTGAAGAATTGCTCTTCCGCGGCGCTGCTCTGCATGGCTATCGGAGTTTAGGAGCGAAAAAAGCCCTGCTGATGAGTGCTCTCATGTTTGCTATGCTTCACATGAATCTTCAGCAGGCATTGTACGCCTTTCTTCTGGGCGTGATCTTCGCGTTTATGGTACAGCGCACCGGCTCCATCTTTGCCTCTATGCTGCCCCATTTTCTCATCAACGCATTAAACTGCGTTGCCACCACCGCCCAGACACCCCAGCAAGGTGTTGTGGAAGAACTTTCTTTTGCACAGGAACTGGTGAGCGTAGGTCTGCAATGCTTGATCTTCCTGCCTTTCCTGGCACTGCTCATTTATCTGTTCCTGCGGCGGAACCCTGCACCAGCGCCTGCTTTACCGGCTAATACAGACGCACCCAAAGAAAAGATATTCACCGCATCCTTCTGGATTATTGTGGCAATCTTTATTTTCTTGGGCGTTCTGCCAAACCTTTATTGGAACTAAAAAAAGAGAGAGAATGTAAAAACATTCTCTCTCTTTTTTTATGCCGCCGCCAAGTCTTTATCCCGGACACCTTCGCCCCGACGGAATACGGAGCAGAGCAGCCCCACAAGCAGAGCGTTGATGCACAGCACCGTATTGCCATAGCTCACCAAAGGCAGCGCATAAGGTGCCACTAACATAAATCCCAGATTATAAGCCGTAAAGAATACGGTCTGCATGAGCAGCACCAATCAGATGGAAAAAGCCGTCATTCATCCAAAAGCACTGCGCTGTTTTTGGATCTGCTGAAAAGACAGCAGGAAAAACAAGGCAAACACCGCCAATACCAGCGCCACCGCCAGTTTTCCATAGGCAAAACCCAGTCTGGACAGCAAAATGTCATTGCTGAACAAGTCCTGTCTTTGAGAAAGTACAAGCTGTACGCTCATTGCCATTTCATTCTGGGGAAGGGTTCCACTGCCCAGCCAACGACAGCTTTCCCAGATATTTTCCACCAGATATCTGAAATAACCGCCTCCAAATTCCCCGCCTGTCACGCGCGCAACGGCAAAGCTCAGACGATACCGCAGGGCAGGTATTCCAAGCATCGCCAGTCCTCCTACCCCAATGCCTGCTCCTGTTGTCAGCGCCAACAGCCGTTTTCCCTTCTGTTTTCCCATGGAAAACCAGTTTGTTCCCACTGCCACAGCAAATGCGCCATAGGCAGAGATGGAAAAAATCAATACCATAGAAATTTTCCCGAAAGAAAACAGCAGTGCCGCCAGAATTGCCATTGCCAGCCAGCTAAACCAGTATCCTCTTTCTTTTCTTCCTCTCATGAAAAACAGTACAGAAAGAAAAGGCAACGGCGCCAGCAAGGCCATTCCTGTCAACGCATAAGCGTAATCAAAAAAGAAAAATACACTTTCTCCGCCGCTTTTTTCTACAAAAGGAACAGCCAAAATCAGCATTGCCAGAAATAACAGAATCACCCATTTTGCCTTTCTTGCCAGCAGGGTAAAATCCAGAAAATATGCCGCCCCAAACAATGCCACAGCCAAAAGCACCGGCACCACAATATCTATACCAAAAGATACCTGATCGATGGTCAATCGGCAGAACAGTCCCATAGACAGCAATACCGCCGCCACCAACACCATCTGCCATTGCGGCTTGGGACGATGGGTTCTGTCCAAAGCCATGCCTACCGCAATGCCGTCACCCATTTCCTCCACAGTGCGTTTTTCCGCTTCTTCCTCCGACAATCCTTCCGCCAGAAAGGCTTCCTTCTGCAGGAGCAAATGGTCTGTCAATTCCTCCGCCACAGCTTTTCTGGTCTGTTTCCAACGAATCTGGTCACAAACCGTATCTACATATGCCTGCATTTCAGCAGAAGAAAGCTGTGCTTCCGGTTCTGCTTTTTCCTCGATTTTTTCTTCTTTCTTTTCTTCGCTTTCCATCTTTTCCAAAATCAAAGAAATTTCTGCTTCTTCCGCCTGTTTTTGTTCCGCCTCTGTCATGCCGGCTGCCTTCCATGCTTTCCGGCATTCTGCCAGATGGCTGCGAAATCTGTCTGCCACTTCTTCTCGCACAAGATCTTCCTCAGACAATGTATCCTTCGCCAGCCATGCTTTCCATCTGCTCCATATCTCCTTAAATCCCTTCACAGCAAGCACCCCCATTCAATACCTTATGTACTGCCGCCGCATAAGCGTTCCATCTTTCGGTCTGTTTCGCCAGTTCCCCCCTGCCTGTTTCCGTCAGACGATAATACTTTCTGGTACGCCCTTCTGCCGCTTCCTCATAGGATGTGACAAAACCATCTTTTTCCAGCCCATGCAGTATGGGATAGAGGGTTCCTGCCTTCAATCGGAAGGTATCGTCAGAACGAGCTGCCAGCGTTTCGATCATTTCGTAGCCGTACATGTCCTTTTCTTCCAAAAGTTTCAGCAGCAATACGGATGTATTGCCTACACCTTTTTCCTGTGCCATCTTTCCACCTCCATATATAGATTATCTATATAATATATCGATCATCTATATATGTCAATATCTTCAAAATTGAAAAACGCTGAAAAAATATGATATAATGAAAAAAAGGCCTTAGAAAGGAGCGTGCCTATGGTTCGAATGACAAAATGCATCACCGTATCCACCGCGGCTGAAAAAGAGCGTATCCTCAACATTCTGGTGGAAAACAACATCCCTTACCGCGTCAAAATGGACAATGTCAATCAAAGCATCTCCTTCAGCGGCTTTGGCGGCGTTAATTCCGTGAAAATCTCTTATACCATTTATGTAAAAAAAGAGCATGTGGATGAAGCCCTCTTTCTTATCCGAGGAGGTACACTATCCTAACAAAAAAGCACGAAATCTCTTGGATTTCGTGCTTTTTTTAATCTCAGTCTTTTTTCTGTTCTTCGTCCATGCCGTAACGAGCTTCCAGACGGTAAATGGGCATCCCCTGAGCAGAGAATTTTTCTTCATACTCTGTCATGATATTGCCTTCATAATCGCTATTGTGCAGGTCTAAAGAAATGTTGGACAGTTTCCAGTTATCGGCGCAGAATTCATTGAGGGAAAATTCAAAGAGATTTCGGTTGTCAGTTTTGAAGAAGATTTCCCCTTTGTCACCGAAGGCTTCCCGATAGCTCTGCAAATATCCTCTGTAAGTCAGACGGCGTTTATACTGCCGTTTTTTGGGCCAAGGGTCGCTGAAATTCAGATACAGCCGCTGGAATTCCCCTACTTCAAAGAAATCAGACAGTTTTTTCGCGTCATCCCACACCAGCGCCAAGTTCGGCAGCTCTTCTGTGGTACGTCTTGCCGCTACCGCCACAACGCTCAGATTCCGTTCAATGCCCACAAAATTGATATGGGGATATGCTTCGGCATTTTTGCGGATAAAGCCGCCTTTGCCGCAGCCGATTTCCACATAAATGGGATTGTCATTGCCAAAATATTCCCGCCATTTGCCTTTCAGGGCTTCGGCGTTTTTCATCACATGGTCGTTCTGGGCAAGTTCTTCCTCTGCCCAAGGTTTTTTCCGTATTCTCATGATGTTGCTCCTTTTTTTCAGATTCGCATTGTATTTATCATACTATCGAAACGAAAATTCCGCAACGGTTTTTTGGAAGTTCCTAGCGTGAAAGACGCCCAATCCAGTAACCCATGTCCTTTTGTCCCGGCAAGGGACGAAATTCCGTAAAGCCCAATCCTTCTGCCCGGCGTCTGGCACTGCTGTCATAGCTATCCGGCAGACCTACCTCCATGCCATCTTCTCTTTGATGCAAAATGAGGTGTCCATAACGATGATAACACAACAGGAAAAAGAAATCCCGCTGCCGCTGAGATGGAATCTCACCGAAATAAAGAAGCTCTTTCAGAGAAATGCAAATCCATGGCGTTCCATCTGCAAAAGGCGTCATACGACGATTGCCCGCAAAGAAATCCCATTCCACCTCTGTTTTGGGTTCCTGCATTTCCTCTGCTTCTTCCTCACATTCCTCCGCCTTCTGGGTTTCTGTATGTAAGGTTTCTTCCTGTTTTTCCTCTGGAACTGGTTCATCCGCTTCCACCCAGGAAACCCGTTCCTGCTCTTTGGGCGGCTCTGCCTGTTCTTCTTTTTTGATAATCTCTATGGGAACCTCCCGGCAGTCCTTTCCGTTCTTTGCAGCTTCCACAGACTTTTTCCCCAGTATCCTTGCGCTTTCCTCCGCCGTTAAAATGCCCATTTCCTCCAGTTCCGCCATTTCCTGACGGAATTTTTTCAGCAATCCACGGAAATTCCCATGGTAGGAAAAGTCCGGCTGTTCCTTCGCTGGTGCTGACTGCTGGATGGTTTCCGATTTTTCTGCTTTTCTTTCCTCTTTCGGTTCCGGCTCTTTCTGCGGTAATTCGATAACTTTGGCTTTATCTGCTTTCTCCTCTACCACGGGACGTTCCAGCACAGCCATTTCCGCCGCCTGTAACACGGGTTCTTCCTCCAAAGGAGAAAACAGAGCACGCCACTGCCGTTTTTCCCCTACATAGGCAGTCAAAGGCGCAGACAGGCTGTTTCCCGTTTCCGTTGCTACCGTAACCCCAAACAAATCCTCAACAGTGTAACCGCCGCCCAAAGCATCCGGATCAAAGTCCCATGCCATTTCTCCGTGTCCCTGTTTGTTCACAGCCAGTTCACCGCAGGAAATCCCCTTGCATTCTCCGTCCTTTGCCAAAAGCCCATAAACCTGATACTGTCCATGGATAAGGGGGCGCAGTCCTTCCACCGCCACCGTTAATTTTCCCTGTCCGTTTTTGATTTCCAGAATACAGCTGCCCCAAGGCCCCCGACTGCCCATTCCATAACCTGCCGTTTCTTGCCGCAGCATCAGATACACTTTATCATATCGCCGTTGATACACGTTTCTTCTCCCCTTTGCTTGTCTTTCCGATACAGTCTATGCTGAGGGAAAAGAAAAAAGAACGAAAAAAAGGCTGTGTAAAAGCAGATTCCACTTAAGAAAACATTGTTATTTGTTTTTCTTGATTTCTTAAGGAGAATTGCGACGGCTATCTTCAAAAAAAAACATAAAGTCTCAAAAAAATAAGCAAGCTGAAATCCTTAGGAAACAATAGATTCCAGCTTGCTTTGTTTTCTTATGAAGATGCCCCTAACAGCCCTTTTTCATTCCTGTTCTTCCGGTATGCCATGTAAAGACAGACTGGTATTTTTATAGCGATGGTCAAAGGATACATCTTTCCCAAACCAGTAGGGCGGCTCATAGGCCTCCGCTTCTTCCAGCGTAGGAAATTCCACTTCTGTGGTCATAAGCCCTGCCAGCTTTCCTTCGTATACATCCACTTCCGCCGTTAAGCCATCCTCCAACGGTACCAGATACCGCACTTTTTCCACAGCGGGACTTTCCGCCTTTGTCAGCAGATGGTCATATTCCTCCTTGGTAATTTCCAATTCAAATTCCTCTTTCGCCAGCAGTCCTTTTCCCTTCACTGTCAAAATATAACGATCATCCCACTGCCGCAGACGAATGGTGGGGGACATGCTGATATAACACTGGGAAATTTTCCGCGCGGGAAAATCCGCCAGAGAAAAAGGCACTTCCTTGGTCAAAAACTTCCGTTCGATTTCCATAACACGCCTCCTTTTTTCCTTAGGATACCCGCTCGCAAACCACCTGTCAATCCATTTGAGACACCCTTCTTTTTGTCCCATTGAAAAAAAGCAAAAAAACGCATATAATAAAATCAGTAAACATAAAAAATACATTTGGCTATGCCAAAAAACAGTAACGGAGGTGTTTTTCACATGAAAAAAGCATTGATTTTTCTGGCAGACGGCTTTGAAGAGATGGAAGCTGTGACACCATTAGACTTTATGCGCAGAGCAGGCTTAGACGCGAAATTCGTTTCTCTTGCGGGCACACTGTCTGTAACAGGTTCCCACGGTGTTACGTATCGTGCGGACATGCTCTTTGACGAAAAAGTAGCATCCGAAGCAAATATGCTGATTCTGCCCGGCGGACTGCCCGGCGCTCAGAATCTGCAGGACAATGAAGCACTGGGTAAACTCCTGCTGAAATTCCATGAAGAAGGCAAATTTGTCTGTGCTATTTGTGCCGCTCCCATGGTATTGGGACATCTGGGCATTTTGCAGGGCAAAAAAGCTACTATCTATCCCGGCATGGAAGATCGCCTCATTGGTGCAACACCTGTTGCTGACAAAGTATGCCGTGACGGCAATGTCATCACCGGCAAAGGCCCCGGCGCAGCCATGACTTTCGCCCTGACACTGGTGGAAGCACTGGCTGGCAAAGAAGTGGCTGACAGCCTCAGAACCAGTACTGTGTACGACTAAGATCAATGGCGGAAAACAGGTGGGACAGGCTTTTTCCCTGACAGGGATTGAGCCCCGTCTGTTCCGCTGCCTGTTCCACCTGCTCCAAGTCTAAGTCATAGATGTAGGAAATCTGCGCCGGTGTATAAACAGCAGGCAAGCCACAGCGCAGTTCCCGCTGGAACATCCGACAGATGACACTGTCACCCTTTTGGAGCAGCACAAGGAACTGGCTCCGTGTAATGCCCCTGACAAGGGCTGTTTCCAGCAGAGACTCCGCCTGTTCTTTCGATAATTGCAGGCAGGAAAGCATCTGCGTCAGATCATAAGGCTCCTGTCCGGTTTTCAGTATCAGGTCTGCCATGGTCAGGCGGGACATGATCTCCCGCTCATAATACTCCAAAAATGTTGCCATAAAACCCTCCCCTTTTTTGTCCATTGTAACAGGACAGGAAGGGTCACACCATAGGGAATGGCTGGGAAAGAGGTTGGATTCATGAATGCCATACAAAAATATTTCAAATACCGCCAAAGTTTGATCGACCAGTATGCCAAGGGCGATATGACCAAACGGGAATATTTGCAGCGCAATTACGAAGCCGTGATCTATGGCGACATCGGCCCCTTTCGTAACATGGATACTTTGGAAAAAGCGTTGTTCAACTATCAGTATTACAACGCGCTGGCAAAAGAAATGAAAACAGTCAGCACCACCCGTGACATGGATTATGAACTGAAACGGGACTATATGGAAAAGAGCAATTACTATTACAGCCAAAAAGATAAAGCCACCCTGACAGCCCTACGGATGCTGGACTATAAAGGGGTGGAAGCCTATTTTATCAAGATTCGCAGTAAATTCCTCAAGGGAAAGCTCTTTGAGATCGTCATTGAGGAAGAAGGTATCATCCTCCACTCCACCAGCACACTCATATTAAAATGTTTGCGGGAAGAAGGGGTGTTTCAGGAGGAAAGCCGAAAATCCGTCATTGATGATTATGTGAATCGGAGATATTAAGCAGAATTCTCTGCAAAGGCTGTAAGACCGTCTGACTTCGCAGATTAGGGGCTGCTTCATCCGAACACGAAGAATGCTGAAATTCTTGTAACCCGAAGGATTTCAGCTTTTTTATTTACCCCGATTCTATCCAATACGTTTTCTTCTTCAGACAGCTGCCGCAGTTCTCCTTAAGAACATCAGAAAAAACAATGTTTTCTTAAGGAGAACTGCTCTAGGCGGTCATTTTTTATTTCCTCTTGTTTTGAAACAAGGAAATTACTCCAATAATTCCCAAACAAAATCAGGGTGGATTCTTTCCGAATCCACCCTGATTTTTGTATGGAGGCATTATATGGAACAAGCTCTGCTGCCGCAAGGGAGTAAGACAGCAGACAAGGCATTTCCCGTTGTTCAGCCGGCTTTCTGCTCCAGACGCAGTCTGTCGGCAATGAGGGCAATAAACTCACTATTGGTGGGCTTGCCCTTATGGTTGTTTACGGTATAACCGAATAATTCATGGATGACTTCCACTTTTCCCCGGTTCCAAGCCACTTCAATGGCATGGCGGATGGCACGTTCCACCCGGCTGGGTGTGGTGTTGCACTTTTTGGCAATGGAAGGATACAGTTCCTTTGTGATGTAATTGAGGACATCCATGTCATTGACACTCATCATGATGGCTTCCCGCATGTAATGGTACCCACGGATATGGGCAGGCACACCGATTTCATGAAGGATGTTGGTAACTCTTGTTTCCAGATCCACTGTCCCCTGTGCCGCAGGTGCCGCTGCCGCAAATACACTGCCTGCTGGTTTCACTGCGGGCTGTTCCTGCATGAGCTGACGGATACGCTGGCTCAGGGCTTCCAGGTCAAAAGGCTTCATCATGTAATACCCTACCCCTAATTCCATGGCACGCTGCACCACTTTATCCTGACTCAAGGCAGACAAAATGATGGTGATTGGCTGGTGCATATCCGGGTTTTTCTGGAGTCTTTCCAGCACACCAATGCCATCCAGTCTGGGCATGATGCCATCAATGACTGCCACATCGGGACGGTATTCCCGAATCTTGTTCATGGCGTCGATGCCGTCCATGGCAACGGCTACCACCTGCATATCTTCCTGTTTCTGCAAATAATTCACGACAATATCACAAAAATCCTTATTATCATCGGCTAACAGCACTTTTATTTTCATTTGGCTCAAAATCAATCCCTCCGCTTTGTAGTTTGCTGCATGAATATGACAAACATTCTTGCTTTTGGGTTGATTATAGTACAGTATACATGCCGTGACAATACGGTTTCGGCAGACAAATCCCGACGGAAAAACCGCCATTTTTTCGGCTTTTTCCTCGATTTTTGCGACAAAGCACATTTCCTGTCAGCCTATGGAGGGCACTGTCGGATTTCATGGAGAATTTTGGGAAAGACCGCAGGATTTTGGCTTGCCGAAAGGGCTTTGTTTTTGTCAGGTACTGTTGGATTTGTTGAAAAATCAAAGATATGGTAGAAATTTTCTTTTGCCTCCACCATATATAGAAAGGGCAAAATCAACTCTTTTTTCACACAAAAAAGAGAACAGAACATTTGAATCTGATGTTCTGTCCCCTTCTTTTTCTTTTCCACAGGTATTCTTTGTCATTTGAGAAAGAATGTTCTTGATGATTCCGACAAAATTCCTTTTATTTCTCCTCAGCATTGTCCGTAGAGGCAAAATATGTCCCCACAGCCATAATCAGCAGGGCGATAAAAAAGGATATTGACGGTTTTTCCCGAAAGATCATCAGGGAAAGGGCTGTTGCCATGAAAGGCGCCAGTGCGTAATAGGCGCTT
>UMEM01013228.1_pt1 | contig 15723 bp, 15 predicted proteins | sample 1964761 | NCBI WGS metagenome assembly UMEM01 (sample SAMEA4836021, study PRJEB28245) | human gut metagenome | biome: gut microbiome; material: fecal sample | place: Denmark | collected 2008 | reverse complement strand
CAGTCTGCCCCCTTTGGCCGCTCGGGAATCCACCCATGTAGTGTAGTTATTTTTCGTTTATAAAATGCCGACCTGACATTGCTTGCAATGTCACGAGGGATTTTATGAAAAATAACGGAACGGTTTTTCTTTCTCCAGAAAGAAAAAACATACCTTAATTCACTTTTCTCACTTATTCCCGTTTCCAGAAATAAGAATAAAGCCGATGATCGGACTCGAACCGATAACCTGCTGATTACAAGTCAGCTGCTCTGCCAATTGAGCCACATCGGCATGTGTTTTGCACTCGAACCAAATGCAAGAATAATATTATCACAACTCTTTTCATTCGTCAAGCACTTTTTGAAAAAAACCGGCAGAAATTTTTTCCTGCCGGCAAAGTTCTGTATCAACCGTATTTTACTGTCAGATTTACATAGGAAATATGTTCCCGCATAGCGGAATATGCTGTCTGATAATCGCCGTTTTTGATGGCTTCCAGAATTTTCCCATGCAGTTCGATGGTCACGTCGATTACTCTGGGATTCTGTGTCAAAGACTCCCGCATGGCAAGGCGGATGCCTTTTTCAAAAGATTCCTTCGCCGCGATCATGGTACTGATCAGCAGTTTATTATGTGTTGCCGCGGAAACCTGCATATGAAACATAGAGTCATAGTCTACAAACAGGTTCACATCATTGCGGTAAGCGATCATTTTTTCATAGCAATGGGTCAGCTGTGCAATATCCTCTGCTGTGGCACGTTTTGCCGCATAGCTTGCTGTTTCCCCTTCCAGCATATACCGGAATTCCAACAAGTCATTCAGGTCGGAATTTTCCACCGTGATGCTGAAAGGCGCAATGTTGACGATATTATCGATCTCATTGACGAATGTGCCTGCCTTTGAGCGGCGGATAAAGCCGAAAACTGCCAGTGCTGTATAGGCTTCCCGCAACGTGCTTCTGCCCACTCCCAGCATTTCGCTGACAATGTTTTCATTGGGCATCATATATCCCGCAGGGAGCTTTTCTTCTATAATCAATTCTTTTAATCTTTGGAACAGTGTCTGTGAAATATTATGTTTTCCCAGGTCCTTTTTCAGGTATTCCGCCTGTTCCATCAAATAATCGCGCCCCATGCCGCTTCCTCCTTACATTTTCTGTATTTTTATTCATTTTCTCTTTTGTACTTTCCATATTATTTTAGCACCGCTGTCAACTTCCCGCAAGCCTTTCCACCGACTTTCCCGAAACCTTATACCATTTTCACAAGGGAAACTGCATTTTTAATTAATCTATTTCCTTGGGAAACACATATTCGTCCTGGATATGTTCCAGAGGAATATTTTTGTCCAAAAGGAAGCAGGCTGTTTCCTCATGAATTTCTTTCAAACGCTCATAATCCTTAGGGCGCACCACCCGATACCGCTCACTTTCCGACAATGTAAGCATTTCATAGACACTGCGCACCACAAAATGATTTTCGTTCTCTGCATTACGGAACTGAGTCCAAATGGGCACAAAAGAAACCTCTTTCACTTCCGCCGGATGATCCGCCACCTGTTCCACAGTCAGCTGGAGAACAATGGAAGCGTTTCTGGGAGGTGTTGTCTGGGAAGAAATGAAATTGCCCAGAGAATAAATAATGAAGCCGTCATGGATGCCATCGCCGTGGTCTACCTGACGGTATTCCATCCGTTGGAGCACATGGGGATGGCTTGCCAGCACAATATCCGCGCCGGCTGCAAACATGCTGTCTGCCAATTCCACAAAAATATCACTGGGCACTGTTTCATACTCATTGCCCATGTGTGGCAGCACCACAACAACGTCTGCCAATTCCTGAGCTTTTGTAATATCCGCCATGAGGGTATCGTCCATGTGGTTCACCAGATAATCTTCCGGTACAGGAATGCCGTTGGTGCCATAGGTGGCCGATACAAAGGCAAAGTTGATGCCATTGACTTCTTTTGTATAAATGGTGTCCCTTGCCTCCTGCGAAGCGTAGGTGCCCACATGGTCGATGTCATAGGCATCCAGCTGGGAAATAGTACGTTTCAGCCCTGCTTCTCCCGTATCCATGCTGTGATTATTGGCAGTGGTCAGCAGATTGAATCCCGCGTCCTTCACCGCGTCCAAAAAGCTGTCCGGGGTATTGAAGCAGGGAAAAGAAGCGTATTCTTTGTCCGGCCCCCCAAAAGTCAATTCCAGATTGCCGATGACGAAGTCATAGCCCTCAAAATACCGCTTCACATCCTGAAAATTATGCATAAAGTCATATGTTCCCGTTGCTGGGTCATAGGCCTCCTCGTATTGGTAATCATGAACCATGATGTCCCCCACCACAGCCATGGTGACTTCCTTCACCACAGGCTCCGCAGTGCCTGCCTCTGCCGTATATTCCTCCTTTGCCCCGCCGCAGCCACAGAGCAGGAACGCCGCCGCCAGCAGCATCCACCGTTTTTTCATGACAAAACCCCCTTTGCTTCGACAATTTGATTACAGCCAGTATATCATATTTTGGCTCCGTCACAGTAAGTTTCCCCACAAAAAAAGGATCCTTTTCGCTGCTTTTTTCCCGCTCAATCTTCCATCTGTTCCTTGATGGTAGGCGCAGCCATGCCTTTTTTCACCTGACGTCTGGAAAAGAAATAGGTCCCCAGACACAAGACCACAGGAATGAGCAAAAACAGGAACGCGCCCAAATCGTGCATATATGCCCCCACAAAAACAGAAATGATCAGCAGCACCACAGGCAGGATCAGCCCTGTCCATTTTGCGTTTTTTCTGGTGGCAATGACCCCTTCCATAAACACCACCAGCACAAAAAGAGAAAGTGTGCAGCCCAGATCATACAAAAAACCTAACATGTTTCTTCTCCTCCTGTTTCATTGGGTTTATGGGTATCATACCACCGTTTCTGATGATTTTCAACAAAAAATCAAATTTTCGTTTCGTTTCTTTGTTTATTTTTTTACTTTTTCTTCCAGTTGTCAGGCAAACAAAAAAACTGCCGCTTTTCTTGAAAAAAAGCAGCAGTTTTGTGAATTATTTTCACAATCTGTGATATTTAGAATTTTCCGCCGCCACCGCCAAAGGTATGGCCGCCGCTGGAGAATGTAGAGGAGCCGCCGCCCCAAGAATTATTATTATTGTTCTCATTTTGGACGATGCGTTTTCTGGTGGTGTGGGTTCTGACAAAGGCGTCTTGGTTCACACGGAAATTCACGCCGTTTTCCTTCAGATATGCTCTGCCATCGGTGAAGGGCTTCACATTATTATGGCCTTTGCGCATGAACACCACGGAAACCCCTGCCACAATGAAGGCAAAAATCAGGGAAATGCCGATATAAAGAACCACATTCCGACTTTCCTGTTCTTTTTGGTATTCAGACTCATAAGCCTCGGGGTTTGCCAGATATTTCTGGTATTCCCTGCAGTAATATTCCACATCTGTCAGGAATGTGGACATGGCGTCGTAATATGCCCCCTCAGAGAGGATAGGCCGTACTTCATTCCAGATTTTGTCGATGTAATAATCCGTGAAAATGCGGATGCCTTCGCCGGAAGTGACCATCTGGGCATCCCGACTGCCCATGTCGATGATGAACACAATACCGTCTTTTTCCTCACCATAGCCAAAATCCCCGCCCAAGAAGAACTGTGCCGCATACTCTCTGGCTTCCAATCCCTGGGTATCTGTGGTAGTCAGAAACAGCACATCCATCCCATAGGTTTCCCCGATGGCTTCCGCTCTGGAAGTCAAATCTGCCGCTTCCTCCTGGGTATAGAGCCCCGCCTCATCGAACACATGGCCTTCTGTACGTCCGAAAGCTGTCAGACTGCCTGTCAAACAAAGGACGAGAGTCAACAAAAATACCAAACCTGTTTTTCTCATGCCATGACACCTCCAATCAGCCATACCAGCAGAAAGGCAACCACAAATACAATAACGAAGATCAGCAGGAACCAAGTGACACTGCGACCTGTATCACAGGGCAGTTCCCCTACGATTTTCCCTGTCTGTCCGTTCATGGCAAAGAGATATTTCTTGCCTTTAAAATTGCTTACCAGCATCCATACAGGCAGCAGCAAATAGGCCTGATGGTCGGATTTATAGTTTGTGTTGCACTGTACGCTATGTACCACATCATACCGTCTGCCTTCTTCCGAAGCGCGATTTTCGATGCCTCTGGAAACACGGTCTTTCATACGTTCAAAGAGGTCTTTTGGCTCATAAGTGTATTTTTCCGCCAGATAACCGCTGAGATAGCGCATATCAAAGGGTTTCACTTTTGTAAAGTCAAAAGGTTCCAGAGCGTCCATGAGCGCATCCTCCATATTTTCCGAAGCATCCAGAGGGATATTCTCAAAATCCATAGTCCCTGCCCGATGGATATGGAACAGGTCTGTCTGGGTATAATCATAATCCCCATCGCTCCAGATGAGGTGATTTTCGCCGGTAGCGTGGTAATCGAAGTCCGCTTTGCAGTCAAAGAGCCAATAGGGTACATAAACCCCTGTGATCTTCTCCAAACGCTGCTGAGAAGTAAAACCCTTAGGCAGGAGTTTTTTGCCCTTACACAGCTTCAGAAAAGCTTCCTGTGCCTGTTTTTTATCTGTCGCAAATGGGATCATGGCGGAGGGATGATATTTTCCGCTGAACTGCTGCGGGTTTACAGTGGGATTGCCGCAGAACACGCAGAAGGTAGCCGCCGTCACATCATCGGTAACGATTTCCGCGCCGCAGTTGGGGCAGCTGTATGCCCGAAGATGTTCCTGATCCTTGCCTTCCGCCACATTTTCCTCACAGGCAAAATCCACGGTTTCTGTCTTGCCGCTGTCGCCGGGGCTGACGGTATAGCCGGTATTTTCTGTATCTGCCCCACGCTGTTCCAGTTCCTCTTTGGTATATGATGAATCACAATAATCACAAACCCATTTCCCCTGTCCGCCGTCATAGCGCAGATACGCGCCGCAGCTGGGGCAAAGATAGGTGATGCCTTCTGCCATGATGATGCCCTCCTTTTTTTCATTTGGGTATAAAAGATTTTTTCAACTTTTCTGCCGTTTTTCCTTTTTGGGAAACAAAACAGGGCGGAAATCTGTCTTTCCGCCCCGTATCTATTTTTTTGATTCTGTTTTATGCTTCTGTATCTTCAGAAACGGTGATTTCTTCGTTTTCTGCGTTTTCCGCAGCCGCTTTTTCTTCCATTTCTGCCAGTTCTTCTTCCTCGGATTCGATGTCGTCCTCAGTGATCTTGGCAATGCCTACCACGCTGACGCCTTCATCCAGATTCATGAGTTTGACACCCTGAGAAACTCTGCCGATGGTGGAAATATCCGCTCCCCGCAGTCGGATGATAACACCTTCGGAAGTGATGAGCATGATTTCCTCATTTTCTTCCAGCATAAGGACGCCGGTGAGCAGTCCTGTTTTTTCTGTAAGCTGATGGATCTTCACACCCATACCGCCACGATACTGGACTTTGAATTCTTCGGGCAATGTCTGTTTGCCGAAGCCTTTTTCCGTTACGTTGAGGACTTTTGCTGTGGGGCTCATTTTGATGGCGGAAACCAGATAATCCCCTTCTCTCAGGGAAATGGCTTTCACGCCGGTAGCTGTTCTGCCCATAGGACGGACATCTTTTTCACTGAAACGGATACCCATACCATTTCTGGTTGCTGCCAGAATTTCGTCTTCCCCTTCGGTAGTCATAACGGAGATCAAGCTATCGTCTTCACGCAGGTTAATGGCAATCAAACCGCCTTTGCGGATATTGCTGTAACTTGCCATATCTGTTTTCTTGATAAGACCCTGTTTTGTCAGCATCACCAGATAACGGTCTTCTCTGAATTCCTTCACGGGAATCACCGCTGTGACAGATTCATCAGGGGCGATTTCCAGCAGGTTGACAATGGCCATACCCCTTGCGGTTCTGCCTGCTTCGGGTACTTCGTAGCCCTTCAGACGGTACACTCTGCCATGGTCTGTGAAGAACAGGATGGTGTCGTGGGTGGAGCACAGGAACAGGTCTTTGACGAAGTCCTCATCCCTTGTCTGCATCCCAACGATACCACGTCCGCCACGGTTCTGGCTCTTATAAGTCATAAGGGGTGTCCGTTTGACATAGTTCAGGTTAGACAGTGTAAATACACATGTTTCCTCATCAATGAGGTCTTCCACGTCGATTTCGCCGGGGTTTGCCACCAGCTGGGTACGACGGGGGTCTGCGTATTTATTTTTGATATCCTGCATTTCATCCCGGATCACGCTCAGCAGTTTGGCTTCGTCCGCCAGCAGAGATTTATAATAAGCGATTTTTTCCTGCAAATCTTTATATTCCGCGTCGATTTTTTCGTGTTCCAGTCCTTGCAGTCTGCGCAGCTGCATTTCCAGAATGGCCTGTGCCTGGATTTCAGACAGACCAAAGCGTTCCATCAAGCGTTCCTTTGCGTTATCGTAGCTGGTACGGATGATACGGATGACTTCGTCGATATTGGAAATGGCAATACGCAGCCCTTCCAGAATATGGGCGCGTTTTTCCGCCTTATCCAGATTGAATTTTGTACGGCGGGTTACCACTTCTTCCTGATGTTTCAAGTATTCAGACAGCATCTGCTGGAGATTCAGCACAGCAGGTTTGCCGTTTACCAGGGCAATCATGATAGCGCCGAAACTTTCCTGGAGCTGAGTATATTTATAAAGCTGATTCAAGATAACGTTAGCGTTGGCATCTTTTTTCAGCTCGATGATGATCTGAATATCATCGCCAGCGGAAGCGTCGTACAAATCGCTGATGCCGTCCACACGTTTTTCTTTTACCAGTTCGGCAATCTTTTCAATCAGGCGGAGTTTATTGACCATGTAAGGGATTTCCGTTACGACGATCTTTTCTCTGCCGTTGCCCATGGGCTGGATTTCCGCTGTGGAGCGCACAAGGATTTTCCCTCTGCCTGTGCGGTACGCCGCACGGATGCCGCTTTTGCCCAGAATGGTTGCGCCGGTGGGGAAGTCAGGGCCTTTGATATATTCCATCAGTTCTTCCACATCGGTTTCCTTGCCATTGATTTTATTGTCAATCATGACGGTCAGGCCGTCGATGACTTCTCCCAGGTTATGGGGAGGGATATTTGTTGCCATACCAACGGCGATACCGGAAGAACCATTGATGAGCAAGTTTGGAATTCTTGCGGGCAGTACCACCGGTTCTTTTTCTGTTTCGTCGTAGTTGGGCACAAAATCTACGGTATCTTTTTCGATGTCCGCCAGCATAGCCGCAGACACTTTAGACATACGTGCTTCGGTGTAACGGGCTGCCGCTGCGCCGTAGCCGTCAATGGAGCCAAAGTTCCCATGACCGTCTACCAGCATATAACGCATGGAGAAATTCTGCGCCATACGCACCATTGCCGCATAGATGGAGCGATCGCCGTGAGGGTGGTATTTACCCATGGTATCACCGGTGATACGGGCGGACTTTTTATAGGGTTTATTGGGCTCCAGATTCATTTCGCTCATGGAGTAGAGAATTCTTCTCTGTACAGGCTTCAGACCGTCACGGACATCAGGCAAAGCTCTGGCTACGATAACGCTCATGGCGTAGTCGATATAGCACTGCTTCATTTCCTCGTTGATGTCCACGGAAACGATCTTATCCATCTCGTTGTTTACTTCACTCATGGTTTCACCTCAATCCCTTTCATCAGAAGTCCATTTCCGCATACTGCGCGTTTTCCTCGATAAATTCCCGTCTGGGTTCTACGCTGTCCCCCATGAGCATGCTGAAGATTTCATCTGCCAAAAAGGCGTCTCTGATGTCAACTTTTTTCAAAATACGGTGTTCCACGGCCATGGTGGTGTCACGGAGCTGATCGTAGTCCATTTCACCCAGACCTTTGTACCGCTGTACGTCTTTGATGTTATCTCTGCCGATTTCCTTGTAAAGTTCTTCCAGCTGGGCGTCGTCATAAACGTAATAATGCTTTTTGTTCTTCTCTACCCGATACAGAGGGGGCTGGGCGATATACACCTTCCCGCCCTCGATGAGCTGGGGCATATAGCGATAGAAGAATGTCAAAAGCAGTGTACGGATATGGGCGCCGTCCACGTCCGCATCGGTCATGATAACGATTTTATGATAACGGAGTTTTTCCATGTCAAAATCATCGGAAATACCTGTGCCGAATGCGGTAATCATATTCCGGATTTCCTCACTGTTGAGGATTCTATCCAGTCTTGCTTTTTCCACGTTCAAAATTTTACCACGCAGAGGCAGGATGGCCTGTGTTTTGGGGTCACGGGCTTTGATAGCGGAACCGCCAGCGGAATCCCCTTCGACGATATAGATTTCGCATTCATAAGGGTTACGGCTGGTACAGTCTGTGAGCTTGCCAGGCATACGGGTATTTTCCAGACCTGTTTTGCGGCGGACAAGTTCTCTTGCCTTTCTAGCCGCGTCACGGGCTCTGGAAGCCATGAGACCTTTTTCGATGATGATTTTACCTACTGCCGGGTTTTCTTCCAGGAAATAGGTCAAATATTCGCTCAAAACGGCTTCTACGGCGCCTTTTGCCTCACTGGTGCCCAGTTTTGCCTTTGTCTGGCCTTCAAACTGAGGGTCGCCTACTTTGATGCTGACAACGGCTGTCATACCTTCCCGCACGTCATCGCCGGAAAGTTTCTTGTCGGAATCCTTGATGATGCCGATTTTTTTGCCGTAGTCGTTGATGGTCTTTGTCAGACCGGATTTAAAGCCCACCAGATGGGTACCGCCATCGGGGGTGTTGATGTTATTTACAAACGTAAAGATATTTTCTGTGTAGCCGTCGTTATGCTGGAAAGCCACTTCCACCAGCACGCCGTCCTTTTCGCCGGTGGCGTAGAAAATATTGTCATAAAGAGGCTGACGGTTTTTGTTGATATAAGCAACAAATTCCTTGATGCCGCCTTCGTAGTGGAAGGAACGTTCCTGTTCCTTGCCTTCTCTCAGGTCGATGAGGTTGATTTTCAGGCCTTTTGTGAGAAAAGCTGTTTCTCTGAGGCGCTGTTTCAGGACATCATAGGTAAACACCGTTTCTTCAAAAATTTCCGGATCGGGCAGGAAATGAACGAAGGTACCGTGTTTGTCTGTGGTGCCGATTTCATGGACAGGGCAAAGGACATTGCCTCTTTCGTAGCGCTGTTCATAGATTTTGCCGTCGGAATAGACGTTGACATAGAGCCATGTGGACAGGGCGTTTACAACAGACGCACCTACACCATGCAGACCGCCGGATACTTTATATCCGCCACCGCCGAATTTACCACCTGCATGCAGTATGGTGAATACAACCTCCAAAGCGGAAATGCCTTTCTGATGGTGGATACCCACAGGGATACCGCGACCGTTATCCAATACAGAAATGGAGTTGTCGGGGTGGATGGTAACGGTGATCTCCGTACAGAAGCCAGCCAGGGCTTCGTCTACGGCATTATCCACGATTTCGTATACCAGATGGTGGAGCCCCTTTTCACTGGTGGAGCCGATATACATGCCCGGGCGTTTGCGCACCGCTTCCAGACCTTCCAAGACCTGGATTTGGCTTTCATTATATTCTGCTGACATATTTTCCTCTCCTCACATAATCTTAGCAATTTCCCAGATTTTCAGGAAAAATTGCCCCAAAAAAATCGGATGTTCCTGCATCCGGTAAATCATAGTGGTATTATATCATAAAAACATTGATTTTTCAAGGAAAACAGGCATTTTTATGTATTATTTCCAATGACTTCTAACCTTAATTATAGATTTTGGGTAAGAAAGGCAAAAATTCTTTCTGCCGTGGACAAACTGTCATCCACAGAAAAAGAAGATTTGCGGAAAATTTTCCCAAATGTTTTATCACGAATCGAAACATTAAAAAAATCTCCCTGTCACCAGACAGAGAGATCATTTCTTGCCGATTTTTCCGTTTTTCACATAAAACAGGTTTTCCCTGCTCAAATAACTGCGGACAGCATCCTCGATGCCAGTACAAGTGAGAAATGCCTGCAAGCCCTCAATGCTTTCCATGAGGTATTTCTGCCGCTTGCCGTCCAGTTCCGACAGGACGTCATCCAACAGCAGTACAGGACTTTCTCCCGTTTCCTCTCGAATCAGCTCGATTTCCGCAAGTCTGGCGGAAAGAGCCGTTGTCCGCTGCTGTCCCTGGGAGCCGAACTGCTTCACATCCTTGCCATTGACCAGAAAAAGGATGTCGTCTTTGTGAGGGCCTGCGTTGGTGGAACCGGTGTAAATATCCCGGTCTAAACTCCGCTCCAGCTTTCCCCGGAGACTGTCCCCCTCGCAATTTGGCTTATATTCCGTTTTAAGGCAGTCTTTGCCTCCCGTCAATATTTCATGCCTCTGAGCAGCTATTTCGTCCAGACGGGCTAAAAATTTGGCTCTCACAGCCATGATTCGCTCGCCTCGCTCAATGAGCTGTTCATCCCAGACGAAAAGGGTATCCGCCAAAGCAGGCTTCACTTTGATTTCTTTCAGCAGATTGTTCCGCTGTTTCAGCACGCGATAATACTGCTGAAGGTCATAAAAATACACATTGCTGATCTGGCTCAATTCCATATCCAAAAACCGCCTGCGTTCCGCCGGGCCGTCTTTGATGAGGGACAAATCCTCCGGCGAGAATATGACAGCGTAAAGGGTGCCGAACAATTCCCCCATTTTTTTCACAGGAATGCCGTTGACAGCAATGCCTTTTTTCTCGTCCCGCTTCAGATGTACGTCAATGCGGTCACCCCTGTTTTTCCGCATCACTTCCAGGCGGATATGGCTTTCTTCCTCCCCAAAGGCAATGAGCTGCTGCTCGCTTCTGCCCCGGAGAGAGCGTCCCAGGGCACAAAAATAAAGGGATTCCAGAAAATTGGTTTTCCCCTGCGCGTTATCGCCGTAAAACAGATTCATGCCTGCCGTAGGCGCAATATGGAGGGGTTCCAGATTGCGGAACCCCTGTAAAGACACTTCTTTAATATACATAAATATGCACCTTTTTATTGTAATTATAAATTATGCATAATACCCATGCATAGAGGTTTTGCATTTATGCAATGCGGTTACCTGCCCCATCTTCTGCTATAAAGCCTCTGCCATCATCATAAGGCAAAAAGGGTATCAGAAAAGGATGGTCTGTAATCTCATAGACCTCTCCTGTTTTCTCTTTTCGCAGGACTGCCACATTCTCGTCCATGACATACACAAACTGACACCGTCCTTCCAGTCCCGGCACATCAAAGACGTAATACTTATCCTGGATGCCATAGGCAAAGCGTTCCCAGGAACGGGAAAGCCAGTAACGGTCGCCATTGGACTGGATCTTCACGAAATCCCCGTTTCGCCGCTGCTGGAATACTGCCAGATAGGGAAAATCCCATTCTTCCTCCCAGTCACGGTCTTCTTTCTTGTCTCTGCGCAGATAAACAGCAAAGCGGTAGATTTCGCCCTGTTCTTCCGCGTCCTGCACCAGTTCCAGCTGTATTTCTTCCGGCTCTACTTCGTGAAAAGAGGCAATGCTTTCCTGTATCTGCTCCCGGTCATTGCCCAGCAGTTTGGGCTTTCCCAGAAAATATACCAGCACTGCCGCCAAAAGGAGCACTGCCAAAATCACATATTTTCTCATAGCAATCCCCCTTTACCACAAAGGATTGCCTTCCGCATCCAGGTATTCCGTATATATATTATCCCAGTAAGACAGGAAAGTCAGAAACGCCGGGCGTTCTTCTCCAACCGGGTAGGCATTTCCCGCTTCGTCCGTAAGGTAAGCCACATCTTCCCCGGTCACATAACAGAAATAATAGAACTCTTCTTCCAGAGAAAAGCGATATACATCAACCTGGGTATCCGGCGGGTCTGGCATAGCGTAAACATGACTAAAACGAGAAAGCTAACCTTCATACCATATAAAATTCCCATCTTCATCCTGCCGGAACATGACCAACTGGGGATAGTCCTCATTTTCTCTGCTCTCATAAAAGACGCAGCGGTAAGTATATCCGTCCACTTCCCCATCCTCCACGTGTTTTAGATGGATTTCTTCCTTCCGTCCTCTCCCCATGCGGTCAATGGTTTCGCAGATTTCCGCATCGGTGTTTCCCAAAAGAGGACGGCTCTGCCAATTTGTCCAGAGGGTACAGCCAATGACAGCGATGACCAGGAACACCACACATAATATCAAAGGTTTGTAATTGGTTTTTTCCATAGGAACTGCCCCTTTCCCAGAAAATCAGTCTTCCGCCAAAACCTCTACTTTGCCCATGCCTTTGACTTCCACCACATCACCGGGGTGGATTTTTTTGCCGCGTTCCGTTGCCATGACCCCATTGACATAGACAACGCCGTCTGCCAGAAATACTTTCACATCAGAGCCCTGATCGATGAGCCCTGCCAGCTTCAGCACCTGCTGGAGCTTGATATACTCTGTATGAATATAGACTTTATCCATGATTTCCACTCCTTTCCCTAAAAATCATTCTTTCATAAAAAACTGCACAGCAGTCAATGCTGCTGCCGCCAGAAGGATCACCACTACAAGAATCCAGGAACGGCGATTTCCAGCCGTCATCTGTTCTTGTGTTACCTCATGATTTTTCAGATATTCTTTTCTTGACAGATAGGACGCGATGATCATCACCGCAAAACTTCCCCAAACCAGAAAAGGCCCACCTGCCCCCATCAGATGTTCCGCATTGTTATTGGATTTGCCCCACAAAAACACCACCAATGCGACAATCTGCAATATCCGCAGTACAATATACATAAACGAAGCCCCTTTCCGTTTATCCGCAATCTTTTCTGCAAATTACAAAATCCGCATAAGGATTACGGCGATGACAATCACAGCCATCAGTATGATGGAGCGTTTATTTTCCGCCATGTTCTGTTCTTTTGTCACCGCGCCGCTTTTCTGCCGTTCTTTTGCGCCCAAATACGCCGCGATAATCATTACCGCAAAACTTCCCCAAACCAGAATGGGCGCACCATTCCCAACAAGATTCTGTGCGTTATCATTGGCGCTGCCCCACAAAAATACCACCAGTGCCAAGATCTGCACAGCACGCATGATCATATACATCTATGAACTCCTTTCAGTCTATGGTCATTGCTTCTCTTTCTTTTATTTTCTCATCAACATATGCTCATCACATACGCAGAGGCAGGATCAAATACTGATAAGCCTTGCCTTCCAGAGGCACGATGGTACAAGGGCTGAGAGATCCGGTAAAGCGGATTGCCACTTTTTCATCGTCGATGGCACGCAGTGCTTCAATGAGATAACGAGGATTGAAAGCGATCTGCATTTCGTCGCCGTCTGTTTCATTAGGCACTTCTTCATAAGCGGTGCCCATATCACTTCTTGCTGTGATGACCAATACATTGGGTTTCAGTTCCAGACGCACGGGTGTTTTGCGATTATCTCTGGAAACCAAAGACGCACGTTCCAAAGCCTGAATCAATTCATTTGTATCAATGATGATCTTTGTTTTGAAATCTTCAGTGAAGTTATTTTCATAGCTTACATATTCCCCTTCCAGCAGACGGGAAACCATGGTTGCCATACCCAGATCGAAAAGCACGTGCTTATCTGTGAAATACAGGTGCACCTTATCTTCTTCTTCCTGAGAAAGGATTTTTGTCAGTTCTGTCAAAGTTTTGCCGGGAACCACAACGCTCTTTTCTGTAAAGTCATGTTCCAGAGGGCTTTTGCGGAAGGAAATGCGGTAGCCGTCGATGGAAACCACCTGCAACGCATTTTCTTTCATTTCGAACAGTTCCCCAGTGAGGATCTGTTTGGTAGATTCCTGAGAAATGGAGAAAATGGTCTGACGGATCAAATTACGCAGTTCATTCTGTCCCAGAGTATAAGCTTCTTCCTGCGCCACATCAGGCAGTGCAGGAAAATCATCGCCGCTCTGACCCATAATGGTAAAACGGGAAGTACCGCCAGTAATGGTGATGCTGTTTTTCTCATCGGTTTCCAGTGTCACCGTATCGCCGTTCAAACGACGGATGATTTCATGGAAGATTTTTGCTTCAATAGCGATTTCACCTTTTTCCAGCACATCTGCGTCAATGGGTGCAGTCTGGATACCCAGTTCCAGATTATTGGCTGTCATGGTGAAGCCTCTTTGGTCTGCTGTCAGCAGAATACATTCCAAAATGGGAAGTGTCGTTCTGGAGGAGACAGCTTTGTTCACGATATTGATGAAGTTCAGCAAGGTTTCTTTGCCGCACATGAGTTTCATTTATACACATCTCCTTTTTGTTCACAGTGCATGGATAGAATAATAGAATTTGGTTCGTAGCAGTAGCAGTAGAGGGTGTGGAAACTGTGGAAAACGTCATTTTTCCTTGAAATTATGGGAAAAACCACCGAGGGACAACCATGTGGAAAAGCCAAGGACAACTACCCGCCTTATAAACACTTTCCACAGGGGCCTACTTTCCCCTCCATTTATCCACAGCCTGTCCCAAGGAATTTCACAGCACCATGGGGACAGACTTATCCACAGGTCATTGCCGCCCTTTTTACCGTTCTTTGATTTCTTTTTCCAGTTCCATGATGGTATTTTTCAGTGCTTCGTCATTTTCCATCTGCTTTTCGATCTTGGAAATGCCATGGATGACGGTGGTATGGTCTCTGCCGCCGAAGCTTTCGCCGATTTTGGGCAGGGAAATGTCTAATAATTTCCGGCACAGGTACATGGATACCTGTCTGGGAAAGGCGATGTTTTTAGGCTTTTTATTGCCCTGAATGTCCTCTACGCTGATGTTGTAGCGTCTTGCCACAATCTCCTGAATGAGCTGTGGTGTCAGAGGCGCCTGCGCGTTTTCGCTGTAAACATCCCGGAGGGTTTTTTCTGTGAGAGCCAGGGTGATTTCCTGATTTGTCAGGGTTGCGTAAGCCACGATTCTGGTGAGAGCCCCTTCCAGTTCACGGATGTTGGATACGATATTCTTCGCGATGTATGCCATGACTTCGTCGGGCACATGGAGGTTGTCACGATCCGCTTTTTTCCGAAGAATGGCAATTCTTGTTTCGTAGTCAGGGGGCTGGATATCTGCGATAAGGCCCCATTCGAAACGGCTGCGCAGACGGTCTTCCAGTGTCTTGATTTCCTTGGGCGGACGGTCGGAAGAAATGATGATCTGTTTGTTGGATTCATACAGCGCATTAAATGTATGGAAAAATTCTTCCTGTGTCCCTTCTTTTTTGGAAATGAACTGAATATCGTCGATGAGCAGCACGTCAATGTTCCGGTATTTGTTGCGGAATTCCTCGTTTTTGTTGTTCTGGATGGACAGGATCAGCTCGTTGGTGAAGGTTTCGCTGGTAACGTAGAGCACCTTCGCCGCAGGATTCTTATCCAATATAAAGTGGGCAATGGAATGCATCAGGTGGGTTTTGCCCAGCCCGGAGTTTCCGTACAAAAATAAAGGGTTGTAGGCTTTTGCTGGAGATTCGGCAACGGCAAGGGATGCCGCGTGAGCCATACGGTTGCTGTTGCCCACCACGAAAGAGCTGAATACATACTTGGGATTCAGATTCCGCGCCACATCGCCGCTTTCTTCCTTTTTCACTTCTGCTGTGGTATGAACGGGAGCTTTTTCCCCTTCTGTCAGGATGACGATGTCGTAATTGATGCCCGTCACGTTCTTCAGAGCGCTGCGAATGAGGGTCAGATGACGTTTTTCCAGAATTTCCTTACAGA
>UMEM01010239.1_pt1 | contig 15949 bp, 10 predicted proteins | sample 1964761 | NCBI WGS metagenome assembly UMEM01 (sample SAMEA4836021, study PRJEB28245) | human gut metagenome | biome: gut microbiome; material: fecal sample | place: Denmark | collected 2008 | reverse complement strand
GCCGGTGCCAAAGGCAAGGCCGGGGTCAAGGATCAGCTTGACGCGGTCGGTGTCGTACTCCTGCCAGGAGGGCACGATGGCCAGCCGTTTGCCAATGTCCATGGGGTGGTAATATTTGCGCCAGCCGTTCTGCCAGTCCTCCTGCTCCACGCCCTCGGTCTCCACGGTGTAGGGGATGCCGGCGGCTTCCATGCGGGCGGCGATAAGCGCCAGCGTTTCCACCTGAGAAGCGCCCGGCTCCAGATACAGATGGATGATCACGGTATCCCGGGGCTTGTCCAGCAGCTCCTGCTCGATCAGATCCACGTGGGCGATCTCGGCCACCTGCTGCTCGATGTCGCTGTAATCCTCGATGTAGATGCCGCCCTCGGCGATCAGGGTAGCAACGGCTTCGGCGTTTTCGGCATCAGCCTTGGCCACAGTCAGGCGGATATCGGTCCATTCCATAAGGCATTCTCCTTTTACGTTGTATCCATGCCGCCCGGCGGGGCAGATGGAAAAAAGTTCTCTTATCTGTATAGTACCCGATTCTGCGCTGGGATGCAAGCATTTGGACAAAATAGACATAAAAAGAAAAGATTTTTCAGCACTTAAATCAGGACGCGTGCAGAAAAAACAAAAAATACTGACAGGTGTGCCATCAAACAAGGACTTTTGGTGCATTTTAATAGAAAAAAGAAAAAACCACTTTCTTTTTTTGCAAAAATATGTTACTATTCTGTTACGGAACTATGGACAGCCTGCAACCAGAGACTGTCTGTAAACACAAACATTCTTTAAGGAGGAATGTGTCTTATGATGAAGTATCTCCAGAAACTGGGCAAAGCTCTGATGCTTCCCGTCGCTGTGCTGCCGATCTGCGGCATCCTGATGGGTCTTGGTTATGCCCTCGCTCCGGGCGTTATGGGCGTTCCCGGTGCTGCAACCTCCGGTGCAGCTTACACCGTCGGCTTCCTGCTGGTCAAGGCAGGCGGCGCTCTGATCGATAACATGGCATGGCTGTTTGCCATTGGTGCCGCTGTCGGCCTGGCTGACAACGACGGTACCGCAGGTCTGGCCGGTCTGGTCAGCTACCTGATGATGCAGCAGCTGCTGAGCCCCGGCGTGGTCGGCATGGTGCGCACCCTGGAAGAGGGCACTGCTACCTACATTGCCTTCCAGAAGGTCGCCGGCAACTCCTTCATCGGCATTCTGGCCGCTGTTGTGGGTGCTGCCTGCTACAACAAGTTCAAGAATACCCAGCTGCCTGACTGGCTGGCATTCTTCTCCGGCAAGCGCTTCGTTGCGATCGCTACCGGTCTGATCTCCATTCTGGTGTCCGTTGTTCTGCTGTTCGTCTGGCCCGTCATCTTCGACGCACTGGTCGCTCTGGGCAAGGGCATCGCTGGCATGGACGGCATCGGCGCCGGCATCTACGCCTTCCTGAACCGTCTGCTCATCCCCACCGGCCTGCACCACGCTCTGAACAACGTGTTCTGGTTCGATACCATCGGTCTGGGCGACCTGAGCCACTTCTGGGCTGGCGAGACTTCCGCTGATGTGGACTGGAGCCTTGGTATGTATATGTCCGGCTTCTTCCCCTGCATGATGTTCGGTATCATGGGCGCTGCTCTGGCTATGGTCAAGACCGCTAAGAACAAGAAGGCCGCTATTGGTCTGGTTCTGTCCGCTGCAATCTGCGCATTCGTCTGCGGCGTTACCGAGCCCTTCGAGTTCGGCTTCATGTTCCTGTGCTTCCCGCTGTACGTTGTGTACTCCGCTCTGTACGGCATCTTCACCATCATCACCTACTACACCGGTTTCCGTGCTGGCTTCTGCTTCTCCGCAGGTGCTACCGACCTGATCTTCTCTGCATCCCTGCCCGCAGCTGCTAAGACCTGGATGATCATTCCTCTGGGCATCGCAGCATTCCTGGTGTTCTACTTCGTGTTCTACTTCGCCATCACCAAGTTCGACCTGAAGACCCCCGGCCGTGAGGATGACGACGAGGAAGCTGAGAAGAAGGTCGTTCTGGCCAACAACAACTACACCGAAGTCGCTTCTGCTGTTCTGGCTGCTGTCGGCGGCAAGGAGAACGTGAAGGACGTTGGTTACTGCGCAACCCGTCTGCGTTTTGAGGTGAAGGATAACGCCAAGGTCGACGAGAAGGCTGTCAAGGCTGCCGGTGCTGCCGGTGTTATCCGTCCCAGCAAGAACGCTTGCCAGGTCATCATTGGCACCAAGGTTCAGTTCGTGTACGACGAGCTGAAGAAGATGCTGTGATCCTGCACTTCTGAAAAGAATGAACTGCAAAAGTCTGGTTGATTTTGCAGTATGAACCGGGCCGCCGGGGGCGGGGTGCACAGCGCCCCCTCCCGGCGGCTCGCTCTTTTTGCACAGCGGTACAATGTTCACACAAAAGGACTTTTGTAAAAACACCCGGCGTGCTATACTGGGTGAAAAAGAAGAAAGAACGAGGTGTTTTGTATGATCCTTCAGAATGCACTGGTCTATACCCCGCGCCACACCTTTGAGCGCGGCACCATCATCATCCGCGATGGCCGTATCGTGCCCTTTGCCGCCCCGGAAGAGGGCGAAGAGGTGCTGGACGCCGAGGGGCTGTACGCCCTGCCGGGTCTTGTGGATATCCACTTCCACGGGGCAATGGGCAAGGATTTCTGCGATGGCACCGAAGAAGCCATCCAGACGCTGGCGGATTTTGAGGCCAGCAAGGGCGTGCTGGCCATCTGCCCCGCCACCATGACCTACCCCGAGGAGATCCTGAACAAGGTAATGGACGCCGCTGCCGCCCATAAAAACGGCAAGGGCGCCGACCTTGTGGGCATCAACATGGAAGGCCCCTTCATCAGCCCCAAAAAGGTGGGCGCACAGAACCCGGAGTATGTGCAGGGCGCAGACGCCGCCATGTTCCGCCGTTTGCAGAAGCGTGCAGGCGGTCTGATCAAGCTGGTGGACGTTGCACCCGAAGAGCCGGGCAATCTGGACTTTATCAAGGAGTGCCATAACGAGGTGCGCATCTCCATCGCCCACACCTGCACCGACTACGACACCGCCGTCAAGGCCTTTGAAGCCGGTGCCACCCACATGACCCACCTGTACAATGCCATGCCCGGCATCACCCACCGTGCGCCCGGCCCTATCATTGCAGCCATGGAGCACGATGCCGAGGTGGAGCTCATCACCGATAACGTGCATATTCACCCCGCCATGGTGCGGTTCACCTTCAACACCTTCGGGGACGACCGCGTCTGCCTGATCGCGGACAGCGCCATGTCCTGCGGCCTGCCGGACGGCCAGTACAGTCTGGGCGGACAGGCCATCACGGTCAAGGGACCCCGCGCCACCCTGACCGAGCACCCGGACACCATTGCGGGCAGCAACACCTGTCTGTACGACTGCATGAAGCGCGCCGTGCTGGAGATGAACGTGCCGCTGGAAAGCGCCGTCCGCGCCGCCAGCGAGACCCCCGCCAAGAGCATCGGCGTGGATAACGACTACGGCAGCCTTGCCGCCGGACGCTACGGCAACGTGATCCTTGCGGACAAGGAGCTGAACATCAAGGCTGTCATCCAGAAAGGAAACCGGATCGTATGAGAGAGCCTGCGTTTATCTGGCGGCTGCTCACCGGCCCGGAGCTGACCGATGTGTATCTGAACGAGATGCGCCGGGACTTTCCTGCCGGGGAGCTGAAGCCCCTGAGCATGATCCTGAACAGCGAAGCGGACGGCACTGCCCACACATGGGGCGTGTTTGACGGGGACACCCTTGCCGCCTATCTGCTGATGGTGCGTCCCGAGGGCTGCCGGATGAGCCAGCTGGATTATTTTGCCGTAGTGCCCGCCTACCGCGCCCACGGCATTGGGGCGCAGCTGCTGGCGCAGCTGCCCGCCCACGAGGACACCGCCGAGGCCATTTTAATTGAAGCCGAGATGCCGGAAAAGGCCGAGGACGCAGCCATGGCAGTGCGGCGGCTGGGCTTTTACGCCCGCTGCGGCGCGTGGGACACCCACTACACCGAGCATCTTTTTGACGCGTGGTTCCGCATTCTGGTGCTGGACTGCCCGGGCTGCGCGTCCCTTGCCCCGGAGACTGCAGTGGAAGCCCTGACCGACTGCTACCGCCGCACCATCAGCCCTACCCAGTGGCAAAAGCACGTGCAGTTCTTTGCCCCGGACGGCAGCGTGTGCGGCTGAGGGCAAAACGCACATAACCATAACATAAAAGAATGCCCGCCCACCGTGGTTTCCCACAGGTGGGCGGGCATTTTGCGGTCTATCGTTTGTGCGCTGTAAAAGCGCTCAGAGGGCGGCGGTCTGGGGGAGCAGGCGGAAGAGCATTACGGGAAGCTCGCTGTTTGCAAAATCCAGCGTAAAGATGAGTTTGCCGTTCTTTGCTTCAAAAGGCAGCTCCGTCTGCGTGCCGTCCGGGGCAATGCGCACAAGCTTTTTGCCTTCCAGCAGTTTGGCGGGCAGCGCAAGCCTTACCCGACCGGTGGGCTGCGTCAGGCTGCCGGCAGTCTCAAATGCCACACTCAGGTATTCCCCGTTCGTCCGTGCGGTCACATCCTCCGCAGAAAGGCTGCCGCTGAGCGCCCACGCCGTTGCGGCTTCGATCTTTTCCAGCTGCGCGGCGTTTTCTGCCTGCCCGCACACGGGGCAGAAGGTCAGCGTTTCGCCTTCCGCAGTGCGGAAAGTGAACTTCCGGCAATCCGTGCTGCCGGTGTGCACGCAGCCCTGCCGCAGGCAACCGGCGCTCTGAGAGCCGGTTCCGTTCGGGGACCATGCACCGAACTGGTGTCCCAGTTTATCGGTCGGGTCTGCGGTGTAGCTGTCTTTGCAGCGGGAGCAGGTAAAAACAGTATAGCCGTCTGTTTCACAGGTAGGCTCTACGGTAACAGCCTGATAATCATGGTTCAGTGCGGACAGCTCCGCATAGGTGGTATAGTCGCAGCGGGAGCAGGTTTCGTAAGCGTTCCAGCCCTTTTCCGTGCAGGTAGGGGCTTTTGCATCGTGATGCACCAAATCATGGTTCAGTGCGGGCAGTTCCGCATAGGTGGTATGGTCGCAGCGGGAGCAGGTTTTGTAAGCGTTCCAGCCGATTTCCGTACAGGTGGGGGCTTTTGCTTCGTGCTGCACCAGAGCATGGTTCAGTGTGGGCACCTCTGCATAGGTGGTGTAGTCACAGCGGGAGCAGGTGTCGTAGGCGTTCCAGCCAATTCCCGTACAGGTGGCGGCTTGTGCGTCATGATGCACCAGATCATGCTGTGCAGGCAGCTCCACATAGGTGGTATAGTCGCAGCGGGAGCAGGCTTCGTAAGCGTTCCAGCCCTTTTCCGTACAGGTAGGAGCTTTTGCTGCGTATTGCTTCAAATCATGGTTCAGCGCGGGCTGCTCTGCATAGGTGGTATAGTCGCAGTTTTTGCAGGTATCGTAGGCGTTCCAGCCCTTTTCCGTACAGGTAGGGGCTTTTGCTGCGTGCTGCTTCAAATCATGGTTCAGTACGGGCAGCAACGGAGTGGCGAAATAGTCGCAGCGGGAGCAGTTTTCGTAAGCCCAGCCCATTTGCGTACAGGTGGGGGCTTTTATCACGCGCTGCCTCAGATCATGTTTCAGCGCGGGCCGCTCCACATAGGTGGTATAGTCACAACGAGAGCAGGTTTCGTAAGCATCACAGCCGGGTTCCGTACAAGTGGGGTCTTTTGCTTTGTAGTACACCAAATTATGTTTCAGTGCGGGGATTTCTTGATAATCGGTATAGTCGCAGTTTTTGCAGGTGTCGAAAGCATCCCAGCCAATGTCGGTGCAGGTAGGGGCTTTTGCTTCGTGATGCACCCAATCATGGTTGTTTGAGTCTTTTTCGCCGTATTCCTTACCACACACCTCACAGACCGCTTTGGCGCTGCAGGTTGCTTTGCCACCGGTACACTTTGCAGTATCAACTTCGCGGCAGTAGTTCGTGCAGCTGCGGGTGTGCGTGCCGTTGCCGGCGGATGACCACTCGCCCCATGCGTGACCGCCGTAGTAACTCCCTCCGCAAGTATTGCACATTCCCAGAGTGTCGCAGGTCGCGTAGCCGCCGCTGCAGCTTCCAGTCTCTTCTGCGTTGCAGCGCTTGCATCTGCGGGTGTGCGTGCCGTTGCTGGCGTAGTTAGGCGTCCACGCGCCCCAGTCGTGACCGGGAATGTCGTATTCCGCGCCGCATTTTTCACAGGTTTTGCCTGTGGTGCAGGTGGGCGTTTCGGTGCCGCCGGTATGGAACATTATATACGCAATATCGCCATCGTTGTGGCAGTTCGGGCATTCAGTTACATAAACCCTATGACAGGTCGAATCATCTTTTTCGTATCTGAGGACCTCACGTTTATTCATAGTCTCACAGCGGGCGCAGAAAACCGGGACTGTTTCTGCCGCCGCTTTTAACACGATCCCCGGTATCAGGCACACCATTGCCAGCACCGTCAAACACCGGATCAGCCATTTTTTCATGTTGCTCCCTCCTTGTCATCAAACCTTGTTATCCTTTCAGATCAAACTGCACGGACAGCGATGCAAGCACGGCATCTACCACCTTCCGCGCCTGGGCAAGCATATCGATCTCCGCCACAAACGCGATGACCTGCTCGCGCTCCTGCGCGGGGACCTGCAGCGCACTCAGGCTCATGCTCAGGAACCGCCGTATTTTGCGCTCCAGCGTAAAGTAGGGGTCGCACCGCCGTGCCATGTAGCCGCGCATCATGCCCGCCGTGCCCAGCTCCATCTCGTAGAAATCACACTCGGCGCACCCGGGCAGATACGCGCTGAACGCCGCCTGCAGCTCGGCCGTGGTGCTGCGGTGGATGATCTCCGCCGTGGCGGGGAAGGTGTACGCTTCCACATAGATATCCCGCAGATTCTCGCTCAGCTCGGTCATCGCCAGCTGCAAAGCCGTTTCCACCGCGTAGAGGTACACCGGCGAGGGGGCGTTTGCCGCCAGCGGCCTTACCGCGCCGAACTGCCTGCTGAACATCATGCCGATCAGCTCGGTCAGCACACCGTCCTTGGTGCGGAAAATATTCTGGAACGACCCGGCGGAAACATCTGCTTCCTTTAAAATTTCTGCCACCTTGGTGTTCGTGTAGCCTTTTTCCAGAAAAAGCCGGACACAGGCGGTCAGTATCCGCCGTTTTGCTTCTTTGCTGTCGTATCTGCGCGCCATTGGAAATCATCCTTTTCTATAATTGGTTTCTAACCCAATTATATATTGATTTTAAAATCACGTCAAGTAAACTTTTCAGGGCGTATTTTGGGCAGGTTGACAAAATTTGAACTTCCCGCCGGTGTGCAAAAGTGTGCAGAGCCCCAGAAAAATGAAAAAAGATGATTTTTGATCCATGACTTGGTGGCGATTTGAGTGACCACAAAGGTATATTTGATATATAGGAAGAAGAATGCCCACTCGTCTGAGGAGTTCTCAGGGGAGTGGGCAGTTTCACACAAGTGGTTAATATAATTTCGATTATGATAATTCAAATTATATTAAGACGTTCCATGGGCCGTAACAGCTTCACCGCTTGGTTTTCAAAAATCACCTGTTGATAGCGGTGTTACTTCTTCACAAATTGGTATACGCCATATTCTGGTGACGTCACCAATCCATGCTTGATAAGATTCTTGATAATAGAGGATGCACGAGATTTCTGAACGCCATATAGCTGTGCAACGTTTATGCTGCGAAACTGATATTGATACCGATATCTCTTGAAAAGTTCAAGCGTATGATACCGTATTTTATCAGTACATTCCACTACTTTATGCAGTCACATGGGTGGCATTCTCTTTCACCGAATTGATCGTATCCATCAGCTCACTGCCTGTTTTGCCATCAAACAGGCGGGTAAAAAGAATGGGCTGGTCAAAGGGTGGCTTCATCAGCACCGCTTTGCTTTCCACATAACCGTTCTGCTCGATGTAATGAATGACCTTCTGCACAAACGCGATCTGCTTTGCATTCAGCGATTCGTCATTGATAAATTTTGAAAATGCCTGCATGGCAGCATCGTGGTCCAGCTTTGCCACTTTACGCACCAGCAGACCAAAGGGTGTATCCCGAAACTCCCGTGCATAGTCCTCTTTGCTGCCCAGCTCACAGGTGAAGATATGTTCCAGCTCGGTGTAGTCGCCCTGAGAAAGTGGAATGTTCTGGGTCAGCTTGTGGATGGCCAGCGTATCGCTGCGGTGCTCCATGATGTAGCGGTTCACACGTTCCCGGTACTCGCCGAAATCATAGCCGGAATCCAGCGTTTTGCCCTCGGTCTGTTCCAGTACCGGGTCGGCAAGGGCCGTGTAGACAGGCTTTTGCCCTTCTACACCGTCCACCAGAAACTTGATAAGCTCCCGCAGCTCCTGCCGCATTTCCTCAAAGCGGAGCAGATCATGCGAAGTCAAAAACTCGTCCGTCTGCACCTCCCGAATGAGCGGCAGCTTTGCCTGCACCTGTGGGATGGTAGCTTTCCCTTCCAGCATTGCCGCTGTGCTGCGCAGCTGTTTCTGGGCGCGGCCCAGCCCCGGCAAACCTTCCAGTTCACAGAGCAGCAAGCCATACACAAAGTTATCGAACCGCTTGGCGGCCTCGTCCTTATCGTCCAGCGAGATGAGCGGTGCCACCTCTTTCATCAGAGTACCCTTGTCCGTTTCGGTCAGGCTGACAAAGGCTTCCGGCTTCTGGTAGTGCTCCACGGCCTGTCGGTGCAGCCGCACGGATACCAGCTCCGGGTTCAGCGCTCCCACTTCGGCACGGCAGGTTTCTGTTAAAATTTTACGCCAGTTCTGGTAGTTTTCGTCCCCATAGGCTCCATCCTGCAAGGCCGCAGCAATGCGCACCTGCTTGCAGAAAATGCTCTCGGACAGGCTTTTGGTGTCCGCGCTCTCGTAGCCGTTGGGTTTCTGACGGAAAAATTCAAAGTTGCCGCAGTAGTCGAAAATCAGAAACCGCCGTTTGCCCGTATATTCGCCGTCGATGGCATCCACGCAGGCAAGGGATGGGCAAAGCCGTGTGCCACGGCCGATCATCTGCCAGAACTTCGTTTTGCTGCGCACTTTTTTGAAGAACACCAGATTCACACACTCCGGCACATCGATGCCCGTGTCCATCATATCCACCGAGACCGCAATAAACGGCGGCTTGTCCGGCTGCTTGAAGTCGTCAATGATGGACTGTGCATAGGCACCATCGCAGACCACCCTCTGGATGAATCCCGGGTACTGGGTCTCCAGCTGCGGGTAGAGCTTGCCAAAACGTTCCCGGATAAACTCCGCATGGCGCTTGTTCTGGGCAAAGATGATGGTTTTGCCGATGCGGTCGCCGCCTGCCGTCTGGATGCCCCGTTCCATCAGATCTTGCAGCACCGTGTCCACGGTGTTGGCGTTGAAGATGAACTTGTTCAGCTTTTCGGATGGGATAAAGGTGGGCAGGGTGTCGTCCTCGGCAAAATCGTCCTCGTAGCGGGCCTTGTCCTCCGGTGAAAGCTGATCGTAGTGGATGCCCTCTTCTGTGAATTTCGTCTTGACCTCGTAGTTGTAGTAAGGCACCAGCACATGGTCGGTGTAGACCGCCGTGTCGTAATCGTAGGCGTAGGTGGGGATGCCATGTTCCATCTCGAAAAAGTCGTAGGTGTTGCGGTCCACGTCGGTTTTCGGGGTGGCGGTCAAGCCCACCAGAATGGCATCGAAATAATCAAAAATGGCGCGGTATTTCTTGAAAATGCTGCGGTGGCTCTCGTCCACGATGATAAGGTCAAAATGTGCAGGCGAAAACAGCGGCACGCCGTCCTTGGTCTTGGAGTTGTCGATGGCGTTGAGCATGGTGGGATAGGTGGAAAACACGATGCGCGCGGCCTTATCGTCCTTGGAGGAGCACAGATTGCACAGCGACTGGTCGGGCAGATACTTTTTGAAGTCGTCCTTTGCCTGCTTGACCAGCGCGGTGCGGTCGGCCAGAAAGAGCACGTTGGTCACATGACCGCCCCGGCTCAGCACATCGGTCAGGCTGGATGCGGTGCGGGTCTTGCCCGTGCCAGTAGCCATGACCAGCAGATTGCGCCGGAAGCCCTGCGCGATGTGGGCGCAGACTGCCCGGATGGCGTTTTTCTGATAGTAGCGGTCGGTGATTTTATCGTCAATTTCGATGGTGTCCAGTGGCTTTTTCTCGGTGCGGCGGTTCATCAGTTTCTGTAGATCGTCCTTGCAGAACACCCCGCTCACGGCACGCTGCGGGCCGCTCTGCTCATCCCAGAAATAGGTGGTGTAGCCGTTGGTGGTAAACAGCATCGGACGGCGGCCAAACTTCTGCTCCAGACAGTCTGCATAAAGCTGAGCCTGCTTGCGCCCGATGTTGGGGTCTTTGGTGCTGCGCTTGGCTTCAATGACCGCCAGCGGCAAGCCGTCCTTGCCCATCAGCACATAGTCCGCATAGCCCTTCTGCCCCAGCACGCCGTTCATGTTGTCCACTTCGTACTCGGTGCGCACATCGGCGTCCGGCCCGGTGAACTTCCAGCCCATGGCCTTGAGGTCGATGTCGATGATCTTCTGCCGCGTCTCGGTCTCGGTAAGGTCGGCGGCGGTGAAACTGCGGCTCTGCTGGTTCTGCTGTTTGCTGGCCGTGTACGCCGCCGAAAGGCTCTCCACCTGCTTGCGCAAGGCTTCCAACTCGGCATCTTTCTGGGACAGTAAACTTTCCTGCTCCCGGATCTTCTTTTCGTCCAGCGCCACTTTCTCGCCGGGGATGGCTGTTTCATCAAAGGAGCGCTCCACATAGTCCGTGCCGTAGCAGTAATCCACCCACTGGATGAAATCGAACAGCCCCCGCAGGCTGAACACTGCATCCGCCGCCGACACACTATGCCCCGTATGTACCGCCAGATTGCCCGCCTTCACGATGCTGGGCAGCACGCTCCACACATTGCGGTCCACTGCGAACCGGAAGCTCGGCTCGTGCAACAGGGATTGCAGGTTGTCCTTGTAGGGCATCGTGATGGTCTTGTCTGCCGCATACACCCACTTCACCGCCAACTCCAACGCCTTCCGGCACCCCACCGCGCACATCGCCGGGGAGGTGGAGAACACTTTCTCGGCCTCGATGGCAGAATTGGCAAAGAGGGAGTATTCATTTTTAGCCAGCAAATACGAAAAATTTGACATAATTGAATGCCTCATCAAAGTAGCTGCGTCACTATATCATTTAGACGCCAGCGTTCGTCTCCGCCTCTTCATTCATTTCTAAATGCATCGCATTCCCAGCCAGATTGATTAATTGTTGCAATATGGTGACTGCTTTATCCGAATTTATCACATCCACAAGAAAAATTTGAAAATCTTTGCGAGATTTAAAACTATAAATATAGCCATTTCCGTATTGTGGCAACTGATTTGCAATATCGCTTTCTAGAACAACTGTTACAGGATAAATAGTTGCATCGTACGCAATAAACATTAATCGAAACTTGTAGTCTTTATTGTCAGGCGTTTCCAAGCATACTTCAAATTTCTTTTGCGTATTACCCATTTCTCCCAAACGACTTTGAATATCTATATGTTGTTCTACTGTCTTAGTTTGAAAAGCAGTCAACAATGCAGCTGTACCGACTTCTTTGGTTTGCGTAAAAGAACGAATTGGACCATCATATTCTTTGACTTCACATTTGACCATTCCCTGCGTTATTTCGCTCAGTTCATTTCCAACTTCTTTAATAACTTTATCAGGCGCTGTCAAATCAACCTTGTCAAAACTTAACTTCTCTTTTAATGATAGCATATGATCCATACTTAATCCTCCATTAATTGAAATACAATCGGTAAATGGTCACTGATTTCTTTATTTGGATGCTGATTTTGAGTCACTAAAGAAACCGTTTGTGTTTTTGTTATGATTTTTAGTTCTTTATCAACAAAGTTGCTTCTCAACCGGGGACGAACTATCACTTGATCAAAAATATTCCAGAATTCATTTTTCTCCTTGTTACCTTTATAATAGTATGTTCCAGGTGGATAATTAAAATCTCCCAACAAATTCCACATAGGATTATAAAACATTTTATACTTTGCGTTATAGATTGTTCTTGATATTTTTTGTGCTTCATCTGCAACGGGAATTCCATGAAATCCAAATGCTCCCAAGCACCCATCATCGTATGGATTTTGATTAAAATCTCCAACGACTACGGTCTTATCAATTCCACTTTCCTTTTCTGCAAGCTCAATATCTTGAACCACCGACTGGAAAGCAAGTGTTTGTGTTCGTTCATCTGTCCACATCTGACTTGGAAGATGAACTCCACACAAAAGCAAATCATCATCTACAATCTGCATAGAATAATATCTGCTTTGGCGGCTTTGCCGAACATTTTTAGTATTCCCGAGAATTGTAATTCTTTCACATCCAACAGATGGATAAACATTCATTCGGACACCATTTAAATCGAGATTGTAAAGCAAGTCCTCAATGATGTCTTCATATTCTGCAAGAATAACAATGTTTGATTTTTGCTCCACGATCATACTGCAAAGAATTTTATTTATATCTTTGGTATTATGCGTATTCCAAAATAAAAATCTCACGTTCCTCCATCCTCATCACCAAAATCTTTTACTTTGCTTCTTTCAACATCCCCATTCTAATTAGAACCTGCCACACCGAAGCATACGCTTCCGCTCCAACCAGTTCTTTCAGCAGTTGTTCTCGAAGTTCTGGTTTCAGCTTTTGAATCGAGTTCATTGCTTTAATTACATCAAGCTTTGCCTTGTTATAATCTTTTTCTTCTTCAAAGGTCGTCGTCGTATGCTCCTTTCATGATAAAATGTTCTGGTTAACATTATTATACCGCTAAAATCCGCTGTTGCACAGCCTTTTATCTGAAGTTTGGGGCATTTTATATACAAACTCCCTCCGTCTGCTCACTTCGTTCGCATCCACCTCCCTCAAGGAGGGAGGCTTTTCGGCACCGCCACGTCAAAGGCTCCCTCTCTGAGGGAGCTGGCGCCGTCAGGCGGCTGAGGGAGTTACCCAAAATATTCCTGCATCAGCGCTTTTTTCATCAATTCTAGCTTATCAAGGCTCTGCTGTACGATTTGCTTTTGCCTGTCTGCACATTTCACAAATGATATAAAAGCTTTTTGCATTTCCATGGGTGGAACAATTTGACGATGCATCTTCATAATATTTGTATTTAAGTTTGGTTGCGTTCCTGCCGGCGCCGTTTTCCTAAAATATTCAGTCATTTGATTCAAAGAATATAACAAGAATATTTTATCGAGCTTTTCGTCAATATCTTCCATCGCAAGCCATCCATCGTGAATACAGCCATCAAATGTAATAATTCTTGCAAATCCTAGCGAAACCCCACAATTTGCAAAAATCAAGCTTCCCGCTTTTATCATACGGCTTTTTTTTACGCCCTCTTGAATAATATATTCCTTCGTAGAATTCAAGTAAATGTTTTCTCCAGTTGTCGCATCACCGATTTTAATCCAAGGAATAGTTCCTCCCAGATACCTTTCAATTGGACGTGGTGAACCGCCTCTAACAATCGTACACAATTCTCCAAGAGGATAAGTCATCCATTTCTTATTGTTAACATTTATATCTCCAAACATCTCTACAAACTGTGCCTTTACCAGTTCGTCCAGTTTGGCAAGCTGCTGTTTGCGAAAATTCACGAGCTGTTCAACTTTGTACAGAGTTTGAGCAATTTTGTTTTGCTCTGAAATATTCGGAATTTCTATTGATAATGTTTCTAACTTGCTCACAGCAAGACCGGGCTGTGCCGCACCTGTTGCATACTGACCCAAATTCATGGCGTTTATTGCATAATAAAGCCAATGCACATTCATTTCGATTTTTGGTTGTACAACGACTGCGTGCTCTGTTGCATGAAACTTTCCAGAGGCTAAATTAACATTTCCGCACAACGCCCCCTGTCTGCCAATCAACGGAAACTCTCCATCATGCGTATAATCTGCAACATATCCACGAATGCCGTTTCCTCCGAAACAAGGATACAATCCCTTGTTATATTCAGGTGAAATATCATTCGCTGATACGAATTTTCCTGCCTTTAAGAGACAAACCTCTCCCAACTTCGCCATCACACCATCTCCTCCAACACCTGCATATTATTCCGATTTTTCGTCATCTTTTTCCGTTGCCACGCTCTCAATCATTCCGGCAACCGTCTGCCCCAGTAGCATGGTACTTGCATTTTCGGCAGTGACCACCGGGCGGCCAGTCTTGGATTCGATCTCTTTCCGGGCATTTCCGGCCACTGCGCCTCCCTGTTTGGCAACGACACGGTTTTCTTCCAGTCCCTGCGGGTTCTGGGCATTTGTCAGCTCCGTTGTGGTGGCTTCTGCCAGCATATTCAAGGCCAGTTCCAGGGTACTCATGTTGTCGCGCAAGTTTTCCTTTTTCAGCCCTTTGAAGTTTTTATATTGCCGTGTGTTCATACCAGACCATGCCTTCGTCACCTCGTCCGTCAGAATGGCATACTCCTGCCCCTCTCTCACGCCGTGCACCTTCCATGCATCGGTCAGTTCTTTTCGGGCGCGGATGGTTTGCAACCGCTGGTTGATCCACTCCGGGGAGTAACCTTTTTGGGCGTAGGTATCGAGTGCGCGCTCGATGGTCAGTTCCGGGTCAATGATCTCCTCAATGCGTTCCCGGCCGACCATCGCCAGCCACATCTTGAACGGTTCTGCCTTTTTGGACGGCACCGACTGAATGATGCGCAGGAGCTGTTCCGTGTTGGCAACATCGGTCAAACGGCGTTTTCCGTCTGTCGCTTTCATTTTCAACTGGTGACAATTTGTCACCAGTTCACTGCCCTCGGCTTTCAAGCGTTGCTTCAACTTATTCCAATATTTTCGCCCGGTGTTGTAATCTCCGCTTTCTGTTAAAACCGTCACAACATCAACGATGGAGAAGTACCATTCTTCCTGCGTTTCATCCCATGCGGTACGAATCGGTCGGTCCTCAAACATTTGCAGTTTATCGTTTTCTGTCATCGCATTTTCCTCCGTCATACCATTTCTTCCAGTTCTGCCAAACCCTTGGTGATCTCCATTTCCAGCTCATGCAGGTCGGCCAGAATTTCCGTAGTCGAGGGGTACTCCACCGGCACATACTCGGTCTCTTTGTACTTATTGATGGACAAATCGTACCCGTTGGCGGCAATTTCTTCTTTGGGCACAAAGAAGCTCTGCTCAGTGCGCTTGCGGTCAGTTTCGGCATCAAGGTTATGGAACCGGGCGATGATGTCCGGGATGTCGTTTTCCTTCACCTCGGTGCGCTTGTCGTCCAGTGAGAAGCCGTCGGCTTTCATATCGTAGAACCACACCTTATCGGTGCCGCCCGCGCCGGTCTTGGTAAACACCAGCACCGCTGTGGACACGCCTGCGTAGGGCTTGAACACGCCGGAGGGCATGGAAATGACCGCCCGCAGCTGGTGGTTTTCAATCAGTTCTTTTCGGATGCTCTGGTGCGCCTTGCTGGAACCGAACAGCACGCCGTCCGGCACGATGCAGGCGCAGCGTCCGCCGGTTTTGAGCATCCGCAGGAAGAGCGCAAGGAAAAGCAATTCTGTCTTTTTGGTGTTGGTGACAGCCTTCAGGTCATCGTTGATGCTCTCGGCATCCACAGTGCCCTTGAACGGCGGGTTCGCAAGGCAAATGGTGTACTTGCTGCAGATAGAGTTTTGCTTCGACACGCTGTCCTTGTAGTCGATATCCGGGTTCGTGATGGAGTGGAGCATCAAGTTCATGGCCGAAATGCGCAGCATGGTGCGGTCCGTGTCAAAGCCGGTGAACATCGGGCCGGCAAAATGCTGCCACTGCTCCGAGGTCATGCTGTCCTCGTAGTGGGCGCGGAGGTACTGCGCGCTGGACACCAGAAAGCCCGCCGTGCCGCAGGCGGGGTCGCAGAT
>UMEM01012917.1_pt1 | contig 16660 bp, 16 predicted proteins | sample 1964761 | NCBI WGS metagenome assembly UMEM01 (sample SAMEA4836021, study PRJEB28245) | human gut metagenome | biome: gut microbiome; material: fecal sample | place: Denmark | collected 2008 | reverse complement strand
AAATAGAAAATTATTTAAAAATTTATATATAGAAAAAACAGAAAATTTTAGAGAACAAGGACAATATCCAGTTGTATTTTTATCTTTAAAAGATTTAAAAGCTCATAACTGGGAAAGTATGGTAAATTATTTAAAAGTATTAATTTCAAATTTATGTTTAGAAAATAGATATTTATTGAAAAATTTAGATAGTTTTGATAAAGCCTTATTTGAAAATTATATTAATAAAAATGCTAAAATAGAAAGTTTAAAAGATACTTTAAAATTTTTAACAAGAATTTTATATGAAAAATATAATAAAAAAGTAATAATATTGATAGACGAATATGATGCACCATTAGTATCAGCATATCATAATAAATATTATGATAATGCAAAAGATTTCTTTAAAACTTTTTATAGTTCGGTGTTAAAAGATAATGCATATTTACAAATGGGAGTAATGACAGGAATAATAAGAGTAATGAAAGCTGGAATATTCTCTGATTTGAATAATTTAAGTACCTATACAATATTAAGTAATTTTTATCCAAATTGTTATGGATTAACAGAAGAAGAAGTAAAGAAAGCTCTTATTGACTATAATTTAGAATATGAAATGGGAGATGTAAAAGATTGGTATGATGGATATAGATTTGGAAAAAGTGAAGTATATAATCCTTGGAGTATATTAAATTTTTTACATGCAAAAGAGTTAAGAGCCTATTGGGTAGATACCTCAGGAAATGATTTAATAAATGATGTATTAAAAATAGTGAGAAAAGATATAATAAGAGATTTAAAAAAATTATTTGATGGAGAAGGATTAAAACAAAATTTATCAGGAACATCAGATTTATCAAGGCTGTTAAGTGAAGAAGAAATATGGGAACTAATGTTATTTAGTGGCTATTTAACAATACAAGAAAAAATAGATAATAAGAATTATATATTAAGATTACCAAATAAAGAAGTAAAAGAACTTTTTAAGGATACTTTTATAGAAAGATATTTTGGAAGAGGAAATAAGTTAATAGACTTAATGGAAGCCTTAACAGAAAATAGGATAGAAGATTATGAAGAAACATTACAAGATATATTATTAAAATCAGTTAGTTATAATGATACTAAAAAAGGTAATGAGGCTTTCTATCATGGTTTTATATTAGGAATGAGCTTATATTTAGAAGGAGAATATATAGTAAAATCAAATATAGAAAGTGGACTAGGTAGATATGATGTATCAATAGAACCAAAGAATAAAGACAAAAGAGGCTATATATTAGAATTTAAAGCAACAGATAATGTAGATAAATTAGAAGAAATATCAAAAGAAGCATTGAAACAAATAGAAGAAGGTAAATATTCTAGTACATTAAAACAAACAGACACAAAAGAAATTCTATATTTAGGAATAGCTTTTTGTGGAAAACAAATAAAAGTTAGTTATAAATAAAGAAAGCTGTTGCAATTTGTAACAGCTTATTTTCTTCTCTTTTCAGTAACTATGTCTTTTTGTTTTTGTTTTTTACCATTATCTTTTTCAACAAATAACTTTTGATTTGTAAAAGGGTCTTTCTCTGTATAGTACATCAATGTTGAATAAGTTGATGGAGTTGGTGTAAAAATTTGTACTTGTTCAGGATTAACTCTCAATTCCTGTGAAGCATATCTTTTTAAATCCATCATATCTTTATCTTTACACCCTGGATGAGCAGCAATTAAATAATAAGTTAAAAATTGTTTTTTCCCTAACTCATTATTTATTTTATAGAATTGATTTTTAAATTCATTCAAACAAGATTTCCCGTCTTTTCCCATCAATCTTAATATTTTATCTTCTGTATGTTCAGGTGCAATTTTCATCTGCCCTGAAATGTGGTCTTTTATTATTTCTTTCAAATACATTTGCCCACATTTATTATCATCTAAAATCATATCATATCTAATTCCTGAAGCTATAAAAATCTTTTTTATATTTGGAATTTTCTTTAACTTCTTTAAAAGTTCTACTTGATTATTGTGATTTACTTGAAGATGAGGACATTTTTTAGGATATAAACATCTTCTATCAGGACAAGCTCCCAGTTTCAATTTCTTCTTACATTCAAGTCCGTACATATTTGCTGTTGGTCCACCAATATCTGAAATATTACCATGAAATTTAGGCATTTTAGCAATATTCTTAACTTCTTCTACTATTGAACTTTGACTTCTTGACATAATAGTTCTACCTTGATGAATTGCTATTGCACAGAAATTACATTCTCCATAACAACCTCTATGAGTTGTAACAGAATATTTTATAGTATCCAATGCTCTAACTGTTCCCATTTTCTTATAGTAAGGGTGTACATCTCTGGCAAATTCCATAGAGTAAATTTTATCCATTATCTCTTCTGAATAACTTTCTGATGGAGGATTTTGAATTAGATATCTATCATCACATTTTTGACAAAGCCCTTTTGCTGTTATAGGGTCACAATTCAAATAAAAAGTATGAAATGCTTCTATAAATTTATCTTTATCTGCAAGGCATTCAGAATGAGATGGCAAAGATAAATATTCTTCTTTCATCTCCTTACTCAAATAGCAAAGTCCTCTAATATTTTTCCAATCTTCTCCATTTTTTAAAGCATTTGCTAGTTGTAACATAGACATTTCTCCCATACCATAGGATAAAATATCTGCCTTAGCATCAAATAAAATAGGCTTTCTCAATTTATTAGTCCAATAATCATAGTGAGTTATTCTTCTTAAACTTGACTCAATTCCACTTATCACAATTTTCTTCGTAGTCCCTTTAAAAAATCTACGAATCATATTTGAATAAACCAAAACTGCTCTATCTGGTCTTTTATTATTTACTCCACCTGGTGTAAAATCATCCTGTTGTCTTCTCTTTTTAGTTGCAGTGTAATTTGCTACCATAGAATCAACACAACCACCAGATACAGCGAAAAATAAATTAGGTTCTCCTAAACGAGTTATATCATCAGGAACATTAACTTCTGGTTGAGCTATTATCCCAACCTTGAAGCCATGTTCCACTAACCATTTTCCAATTAATGCACTTCCGTTATATGAAGTATCTAAATATGTATCTCCTGAAATCAGAAGAACATCAATACTATCCCAACCTAGATTTTTCATTTCCTCTTTTGTAGTTGGTAAAAATTTCATCTTTTATTACCTTTCTGCATTTAACTTTACAATTTCTACTATGACATCTGTTGCTTTTTCCATACTTTCAAGAGCAACAAATTCATATTTTCCATGGAAATTTTCTCCACCAGCAAAAATATTTGGTGTAGGTAATCCCATAAATGAAATTTTAGAACCGTCTGTTCCACCACGAATAGCTTTGATAAGTGGTTTTATTCCTAAATTTTCCATAGCTTGTTTTGCTATATCCACAACATACATATGGTCTTTTATTATTTCTCCCATATTGTAATATTCATCTTTTAATTCAAGTTTAACCACTTCTCTTCCATGTTTTTTATTTACTTTTTCAACTAATTCTTTCACAAATTCTTTTTTTGCCAAAAACTTAGCTTTATCATGGTCTCTTATAATATATACTACTTCTCCTTCTTCACAATTAGATTTCATTTCATCTAAGAAATAAAAACCTTCATAACCTTCTGTTTTTTCAGGAACTTCATCTTTTGGGAACATTTCTATAATTTCACTTGCAATCAAACTTGCATTTATCATTTTTCCTTTTGCAGTTCCTGGGTGTACACTAACACCCTTTATTTTAAATTTAGCTTGAGCAGCATTAAAACTTTCATATTCCAATTCCCCAACAGGTCCACCATCCATAGTATAAGCATAATCTGCTGCAAATTCTTTTACATCAAAATAATCTGCTCCCCTACCAATTTCTTCATCTGGTCCAAAAGCAATTTTAACATCTCCATGTTTAATTTCTGGGTGTTCTTTCAAATATTTAACTGCTTCAATGATTTCAACTATTCCTGATTTATCATCTGCTCCAAGTAAAGTTGTACCATCTGTTGTAATTAATGTTTTAGAGACATAGTTTTTTAAATTAGGAAATTCTTCAACTTTTAAAACTATATTTTGTTCTTTATTTAAAACTATATCTTTTCCATCATAGTTTTCTACAATTTGTGGATTAATTCCTTCTGCATTAAAGTCTGCTGTATCCATGTGTGCAATAAAACCAACTGTTTGAACTTTTTTATCCATATTACTTGGTAAAGTTGCATTTACAAAACATGCCTTATTTATAAAAATATTGCTTAATCCTAATTCTTCTAATTCTTTTTTTAGCATCTTAGCAAATTCCATTTGTGATGGTGTTGACGGAATTGTTTCACTTGCATCATCTGAACGAGTATTAAATTTTACATACCTTAAAAATCTTTCTTTCAATGTAGAATATTTTTTTGAATCCATTTCATTTCCCTTCCTTTTATAAAATTTATTTCATCATATAATTATACTATCAATTTATATAAAATATCAATATCTATTTAATATTAATATATTAAAACTAAACTAATCCTTCTTTATTATTGGATACCCAATATTTATATAATTTGATTTTATACGATAAATCTGTGAGCATACCTCATTAAAATTAAATAATTCTATTTCTTCTTTATTTAAAATTTCTTTTAAATTTCTATTAGAAGTTAAAATTTTTCTTTCACTATAATTTTCTGCTTTTTTCAAATAATTTAAGTATTCTTGTCCCTTAGTTGAAAAACCCAAAATCTTAACAAAAGGAATTTTATTTTTTACTTTCTCAGTTATAGTTTCAGTTAAACCAAATAAAGAATGTAACAATATTCTTTGTAACCTTGAGATAGTAATTCTTTTAGTTAAAACCTTATTAAAAAATCCATCAAAACTTAAATTTTTCAATGAATATCTATATAATCTATTATCTAAACCAACTTCTAAATCTTGAATATTTTTTAATTCTGAATGATTTTTTATTATATTATATTTTATTAAATCATAAAAATCACTTAGACATGAAAAAACTCCAAAATTTTCCTCTAAAATTTTATATGAAAACTCTGGAACTAAATTTTTAATTTTATTTAATTTATTTTCTTTCTTTTCATTACCTAACAAAATTTTTCTAATGTAGGTTGCACTTGAAAAATTATCTTTTTCATCATCATAATAGCCTGTTTTTTCTCTTTGTATAGAATAAGGCTCTATTTTAGAATTTGTACTTTTTATTGCTTTTAGATATTCCAAAGCCAATATATCATTAGAACTTAATTTTTCATCAAATAATGCTTTTGAAAATGCAGTAGGGTATGAAAGTCCCTCTGCCAAAAATTCTTTTAATGAAAGTTCAAATTCTTTTGTCATAGAAATAGTTGCTATTCTTTTTAATTTATCTAAATCATTACTTTCAGAGCCAAAAACTATATGACTACAAGAGAGTTTATCTAAAATATTTACTGAACCTTTTGCAAATATTTCTGCACTTTGAGTGGAACAAAAAGTAGGTAACTCTATCACAATATCAATTCCTTGTGATAGAGCTATCTTTGTTTTTTCAAATTTATTGATAAGAGATGGTTCACCTCTTTGAACAAAATCACCACTCATAACAGCAATTTTTATATTATCATCAAAAAGCCTATCTATCTCTTGAATGTGATGTAGATGTCCATTATGAAAGGGGTTGTATTCAACTATTAAACCTACTACATTTTTAAACATCTACCTCACTCCTAATTTATTTTTTTAAGTCATTATAAGTTTTAATTGCACCCTTGATATATGCTTTTTGTAAAGTGTAATCATTAGGATATTCTTCTTCTGCATTTTGTTTTATTCTATTCAAATCTGTTTTTGGAATAGATGATGAATTTAAAATAGATTTTATTTCTTCTTTATTTTTAGCATTTTCAGCCTGTGTTTTTTGTTGAACTGCATTTTGTTCTTCTCTTATTCTATTTACTAATCCCTTATAATCATTAATTTCATCATTTACCCTTGATAATTGTTTAGGATAGTTAGACCCATACATTGCTTCTAATCTTTTTATTATAGTTTGTTTATCAACTTCTGGTATCCCTGAATTATCTAATCTATTTATCATTTCTAAATATGAATCTTTATAATAATTATAATTTTCTCTTTTTTCTGAACCAGAATAAGTTGATACTGCTGAACGAATGTTTCTTTCAACATTATCTGGCAAATCATTTATTCCTGCAAATGATGCAAAAGATACTAATAAACAAGATATTAAAATTAATTTTTTCATTTTTTATTCCTCCATTTAAAATGATTCAGGTGCTTTTAATACTTTTAAATCTTTATCCATTTCAAATATTAAAGGCTTACCAGTAGTTAAATTTAGATTTAATATATCTTCATTTGAAATATTTAATAAATATTTTATTAATGCTCTTAAACTATTTCCATGAGCAGCCACTATAACATTTTTCCCTTCTTGCAAACTCTTTGAAATATCAGAATGCCAGTAAGGTAATACTCTTGCTATTGTATCCTTTAAACTTTCTCCCAATGGAATATCAGAATCTGCTAAATCTGAATATCTTCTATCTGATTTTGGATAATATTCACTATTTTTATCTATTGATGGAGGAGCTACATCAAAACTACGACGCCAAATATGTACTTGTTCATCTCCATATTTTTTGGCAGTTTCTGCTTTATTTAATCCTTGTAATGCTCCATAATGTCTTTCATTTAATCTCCAAGATTTGTAAACTGGAATATATAATTCATCCATTTCTTCTAAAACTATATTTAAAGTTTTAATTGCTCTTTTTAAATATGATGTATAGGCAACATCAAAAACAAGCCCCATTTCTTTTAAACTTTTTCCTGCTGCTTTTGCTTCTTCTACCCCCTTTGGACTTAAATCAACATCTTTCCACCCTGTAAATCTATTTTCTAAGTTCCATGCACTTTCTCCATGACGAATTAAAACTAATTTCATTTGTTACCTCCATAAAATTTATTTCTTCTCAATTATTCTACTATATTTACTATTACATTTCAAATATTTTTATTTTTTCTGTATAAAAATGGTATAATATTTAAAAATAATTAAAGAGGTTTTTATATGAATAAAATTTTAGAAACTTTACTGGAAGAAAAAAAAATAAAATTAAAGGGAAGTCTTTATCATTTAACACAAATTAATTTTTCATATAACTCTAATCATATTGAGGGAAGTCAACTAACAGAAGAACAAACTCAATATATTTATGAAACTAACTCTTTTATAAGTGACAAAGAAAAAGTTGTATCTATTGATGATATAAATGAAACTGTTAATCATTTTAAATGCTTTGATTATATTTTAGAAAATATAAATATCTTAGATGAAAATTTAATAAAATCTTTACATAAAATTTTAAAAAATAATACTTCTGACTCTCAAAAAGAATGGTTCAAAGTAGGAGATTACAAATTAAAAGCAAATTTTATTGGTAACACAAAAACTACAAGTCCTAGTAATGTTTTAAAAGAAATGAAAAAATTACTTAATGAATATAATTCTAAAATTAAAATAACATTTGATGATATTGTAGATTTTCATTATAAATTTGAAGCTATACACCCTTTTCAAGACGGAAACGGTAGAGTAGGCAGACTTATTATGTTCAAAGAATGTCTAAGAAATAATATTACTCCCTTTATTATAGATGAAGAACATAAATTATTTTATTATAGAGGCTTAAAAAATTATAAAGAAGACAAAGCATATTTAATTGAAACCTGTCTTTCTGCACAAGATAAATATATAAAGTTATTAAATGAATTAGAAATCAAATTTTAAGTAAAATAGGAGTGATAATTATGGAAGAAAAAATCATAAAAGATTTAAAGGATATTATTATGAAGCTTGATCAAGAAACAATTAACAATTTAATTAAAAAATCCACTTCTAAAGAGGATAAATTTTTTTACAATGAATTATATAATCTTTCTTTGCAAATGAAGCAACAAAAATTGATAAAAGAGGAAAAATATTAATGGATAAATATTTTTATATTTTTGCTGGTGTGAATGGATCTGGAAAGTCTACACTTTATAAAACTAATTTTTTAAATAAAGATATTAAAAATAGTATAAGAATTAACACAGATGAAATTGTTTATTCTTTTGGAGATTGGAAAAATAGCATAGATCAAATTAAAGCTGGAAAAATGGCTATTCAATTAAGAAATAAATGTTTTTTAGAAGAAAAATCTTTTAATGAAGAGACAACTTTGACAGGAAAAACTATTATAAAAATAATTGATAAAGCAAAAAATTTAGATTATAAGATATATCTTTATTATATAGGAATTGATAATCCTGAAATTGCAAAAGAAAGAGTAAAAAATAGAATAGCAAGAGGTGGACATGGAATTTCTTCTAATCTTATTGAAAAAAGATATTATGAATCTCTTCAAAACTTAGAAAAAATAATTTATCAATGTGACTCTATTGAGATTTATGATAATAGCAAAAAATTTATTAGAATTTTTTATTATGAAGATAACCAAGTTTTTGAAAATAATATAGCAAAAGTTAATTGGATAAAAAATAATCTTAAAGAACTATTAAATAATTTATAGATAGGAGTGATAATTATGCAACCAACAAAAGAATGGATAAAAAAATGGGAAAAAGTAAAAGATAAGTTACAACCTAACAGTAATCTTGTAAATTATTTTACTTTAAAAGAAATTGCTGGAAAAGAAATAGATGTTATGGATATTGGACCTTGTTCTATCCCAACTGGAGAGTTTTTAGTTGGAGATCCTCTTGTTTATTTAGGTAGTAAATATGAAAAGGAATACTTCCAAAAAATTCCAATAGGTGAATTTAAAACAGAAGTTTGTGTTGTAAAAGCTAGTGATGAAGATTGTGATAGATATGCAGCAGTTAGATTGAAATTTAATGATAATGAAATCAGTTATTTTGAAGAAGCTATGAAAGGTATAGAAGACTTAGAAGATGTTAATGAAGGAGATTTCTTTGGCTTTAATGTTGATGCTGGACTTGCTTGTATCTGTGATAAAAAATTACATAACTTATATTGTGAATTTTATGAAAAGTTTGCAAAAGAAAATCCAGATGGAAATATTTATGATGATTATTTTGCAAAACTATTTGAAGAAAGCTATAAAAATAATCCAAAATATCAAAGAGATGGTGGAGATTGGATAAATTGGAATATTCCTAATACCAATTATCATTTACCTATGTTTCAGTCTGGTTTTGGAGATGGAGCTTATCCTGTATATTTAGCTTATGATAAAGGCAGCAATCCTTGTCAGCTTATAATTGAATTTATAGATATAGAATTAGCTTATGGGAAAAATAATAAATAAAGGAGTATTTTAATATGCATCCTACAAGAGAATGGTTAGAAAAATGGAAAAAGGTAAAAGATAAATTACAAGCTCCTAGAAATCTTGAAGATTATTTTACTTTAAAGAAAATTGCAGGAGAAAAATTAGATGTTTTAAATATAGGAACTTGTTCTATTCCTAGTGGAAAACTTGTTGCTGGTGATAGCTTAGTTACTCTGCCAAATGAAAATCTTATTCCTTATATTCAAGAAACTCCTATTGGAGAATTTCCAGTAGATATTTGTGTTTTAACTCATCATGATAGATATGCAGCTATAAGAATAAAATTTAATGATAATAAAGCTGTATATTTTGAAAATGGAATGAAAGGTAATGAAGATTTAGAAGGTGAAATAAAAGAAGGAGATTTTTATGGCTTTGGCGTTGATGCTGGTATGGCTAGTATAACTGATATAGAAGTTCAAAAAGCCTATCATAAATTTGAAAAGAAATTTTCTGAATTAAATGAAGATGGAGATTTGTATAATGATTATTTCTGGGATTTATTAGAAGAAAATGCTAAAGAATTTCCTAAGTACCAAGCTGAGTATGGAGATTGGTTAAATTGGAATATTCCAGATACAAAATACACTATGCCTATTTGTGCTTCTGGTTGGGGTGATGGATATTATCCTGTTTATTTTGGTTATGATGAAAATAATAATATCTGTCAAGTGGTTGTGCATTTTATTGATATAGATTTAGAATTTTTAGAAGAAAAATAATATGTTAAAAAAAATCAAAATTTTATACATGTTCTAATAATATGTTAAAATTTTAAAAAAAATTATACATATATAATTAAAAAGGAATTGAGGAAAATGTATAAATTACCAATAGAAAATTTAGACTTAAATAAAATAGATATATTTGAACAGCTTGTAAAAACAACAGAAAGTTTAGGTATTTTAAAAGGAACTTTAAATAAGTTGCCAAATCCTAATATCATATTAAATGTTATTACATTAAAGGAAGCAAAAGAGTCTTCTGAGATTGAAAATATTATCACAACTTATGATGAACTTTATAAGGAAATGATTTTAAAAGATAAATCTAATCCTAATGCAAAAGAAGTTTTAAATTATAGAAGTGCAATTAATCTTGGAAATCATTTAGTTCAAGAAAAAAATATGATAACAACTAATATGATAAATGAAATACATCATTTAATTGAACCAAATAAGGGAGATATTAGAAAACAAGGTGGAACAGTAATAATGAACACTAAAACTGGTGAAATCTTACATATTCCTCCTCAAAATTATGAAGAAATTATAGAATATTTAAAAAATTTAGAAGAATTTATAAATTTAGAGAATAAAATAAATCCATTAATTAAAATGGCATTAATTCATTTACAATTTGAAATGATACATCCATATTATGATGGTAATGGTAGAACTGGAAGAGTTTTAAATTTGATGTATTTAAAGTTAAGTGATAAATTAGATACACCGATTTTATATTTAAGTAAATATATAATTGAAAATAGAAATGAATATTACAACTTACTAAATAAAGCTGGAAAGTCTGAAAAAAATATCTTAGAATTTATTATTTATATGTTAAAGGCAATAGAAAAAACTTCAAAATATACTTTAACATTAATTGATAATATCATAGATGCAATGGAAAACACAAAAAAGACATTAAAAGACAAACTTTCAAAAATTTATTCAAAAGACCTTTTAGAATTATTATTTTTTGAATTTTATACTAAAAATGAGTATATTAGAACTAAACTTAATATTTCTAGGCAAACAGCTACTTCCTATTTAAAGCAATTAGAAGAAGTTGGAATTCTTTCTTCTGAAAAAATTGGAAAAGAAATAATATATAAAAATATTAGCTTATTTAAAATTGCTGAAAATTAGTCAAAATAACCTAAGCAAATCAGTTTACAAAATCTAATTTTTGTGATATTATTTAGTAAATTGGTAAATAATTAAGGAGAACATATGTTTTTACAGAGAACTGAACTATTAATTGGTTCTGGTAACATAGAAAAATTAAAAAATTCTAATGTTATTGTTTTTGGACTTGGTGGTGTTGGCGGTGCTACTGTTGAAGCACTTGTTAGAGCAGGTATTGGTAATTTATCCATTGTTGATTTTGATACTGTTGATAAAACTAATCTAAATAGACAGATTATTACAACTCAATCTGTTGTAGGTAAACCAAAGGTTGAGGTAGCAAAGGATAGAATTTTATCAATCAATCCTAATATAAATTTAACTATATACAATGAAAAATTTTTAAAAGAAAATATAGATTTATTTTTTAAAGATAAAAAATATGATTATATAGTTGATGCTATTGATTTAGTTACACCTAAATTAGATTTAATAGAATTTGCAACTAATTCAAAAATTCCAATAATTTCTTGTATGGGAACTGGAAATAAGATAAATCCAGCAAAATTTAAGGTAGCAGATATTAAAAAGACTTCTGTTTGTCCCTTAGCAAAAGTTATTAGAAAAGAATTAAAGAAGAAAAGAATTAATAAATTAAAAGTTGTTTATTCTGACGAAACACCAAGAAAACCATTTAATTTAGATGGTGGACGAGAAAAAACTAAAAATGTTGGAAGCATTTCATTTGTCCCACCTGTTGCAGGTATGTTACTAGCAAGTGAAGTAATAAAAGATATATGTGAACTATGATGGAGGAATTTTTATGAAAACTATTGGTATTTTTTATGCAACTCTTACAAAAACAACAGTAGGAATTGTTGATGAAATTGAGTTCTTTTTAAAGAAAGATGATTTTAAAACTTTTAATGTAAAAAATGGTGTTAAAGAAATAGAAAATTTTGAAAATCTTATTTTTGTTACACCTACTTATCAAGTTGGAGAGGCTCATGCAGCTTGGATGAACAATTTAAAGAAATTGGAAGAAATTGATTTTACTGGTAAAGTTGTTGGACTTGTTGGACTTGGAAATCAATTTGCTTTTGGAGAATCTTTCTGTGGTGGAATAAAATATTTATATGATGTTGTTATAAAAAAAGGTGGTAAGGTTGTTGGATTTACAAGCACTGACGGATATCACTACCAAGAAACAAGTATTGTGAAAGATGGTAAATTTATTGGACTTGCTCTTGACGAAGAAAACCAACCTAACCTAACACCAAAAAGAATTGGAGATTGGATAGCAGAAATTAAAAAAGAATTCAAATAAAATTTTTTTTATAAAAATTGAAGAAGTTATTGAAATAATAGCTTCTTTTTTTATGAAAAATATTATAAAATAATTATAAATAATTGTGAGAGGGAATATTAATGTTTTGGAAATTATTAGGAGCTGTTTCTTTATGTGAAAAGGCTGCTCAATTAGAATTAAAACATTTAGAAGATTACTAATATATTTAAAAGGGGTAAAAATATATGATATTATTTAAAATTTTACTTATGGTTCTTCTTTGTTGTGTTTTACCTGTTGTTATTGTTTTAAAGATATGGGCATATTTTGCAACTCTACATACAGAAAAAAAGAATGAACTTAGAAGACAAAAGTTATTATCCTACCTTCCAATTAAAACAGTTCCTGAACTTTTAAAGGTTTTAGAAGTTGAAGCTCAAAAACCAAAAGAGTATTATTTAAAAACTTATTGTATAACAACAGAATTACATTTTAATGATAGGTGTTTAATTCAAGGAGAGGATAATTGGATAGTTTGCTATGCTGATAGTCATGCTTTTACAGATGAACATTATTTTCAAACTGAACAGGAAGCCTGTGACTTTTTCTTTCATTATTATTTTTTGTTATAAGTATATAAAAATGCTGGTTTACCTACTAACCAGCATTTAAAAAGTTATTTATAAAATCCATGAAAAATTAATTAGTTTACTTTTTTAACACTTTTGCTTCACCATCAATAACAAGGACACCATTTTGATTTGTACAAGTAGTCTTTAATCCCACTTTCTTCTTTTCCTGATTTAATTCTACAATTTCAACTTTAGCAGTTATTGTATCCCCTATTTTAACAGGAGCTATAAATTTTAAATTTTGAGATAAATATATTGTCCCTTCTCCTGGTAACTTTGTTCCAATAACAGCCGAAATTAAACCAGCTCCAATAATTCCATGTGCTATTCTTCCTTTAAACATAGTTTTTTTTGCATATTCTTCATTTAGATGTAAAGGATTTACATCTAAACTTACTCCAGCAAAATTAAGTATGTCAGCTTCTGTTATAGTTTTTCCTAAACATTCAGACATTCCTATTTCAAGTTTTTCAAATTCCATCTAATCCTCCTTAAACTACCCCCATACTTCCGAAAATTATACAAACTATTACTGCTAAAGTTGGGATTACTGCAGTACACATTCCAATATCAACATAAGATTCCTTATGAGTTAGTCCTGTTACACCAAGCAAAGTTATTACAGCACCATTATGTGGCATAGTATCTAAACCTCCACAAGCTATAGCTGCTATTCTATGTAATACTTGAGGGCTAATTCCCATTATACTAGCTTCTTTTAAATAAACATCTCCCAAAGCTCCAAGTGCTATACTTAATCCTCCTGATGCTGATCCAGTTATTCCTGCCAATGATGATACTGAAATGGCTTCTGATATTAAAGGATTTGAAGATAACCCTAATAAAGCTCCTTTAATGACTAAAAAAGCTCCTAATCCTGCAATGACATTTCCATATCCAACTTCTGAAGCTGTATTCATAACAGCAAGAAATGAACCATTAACTCCTTTTGTCAGAGTCTCTATTGGATTCGCCATCTTTTTGTAATTAAATATATAAGCTATTATTATTGAAGTTACAAGTGATATAATTAAACTCCAATTTCCTATAACCTTTGATGCAACAGTGTTATATTTTTCTAAATAATTTAAATTCATACTTGGAAAAATATACTTTGATAATATAAAGCTCATAATTAAAACTACAATTATTGGTAACATTGATATCCAAAAACCAGGAAGCTCATTTTCATTAAACTTCACAATATTTTCATTCTTATGATTTCCATAACCTTCACCTCTTTTCATTGCTTTATTTGCTCTATATTGTAACCAAAACAATCCTCCAAAAAACATTACTGTTGATGCAATCAACCCTATAATTGGTGCTGCATAAACATCAGTTCCAAAGTATTGCATTGGAATAGCATTTTGAATTTGTGGAGTCCCAGGAAGTGCAGTCATCGTAAATGTAAATGCTCCTAAAGCAATAGCTCCTGGTATAAATCTTTTAGGAATGTTTAATTCTCTAAATAATTCAGCTGCTATTGGATAAACTGCAAATGCAACAACAAATAATGAGACTCCTCCATAAGTTAAAACTGCACAAGCTATTACTATTGCAGCTATAGCTCTTTTTTCTCCAAGCTTTTTACATATTACGCTTGCAATTGCTTTTGCTGCTCCAGTATCATCCATTACTTTTCCAAAAATTGCTCCCAAAAGAAATAATGGAAAATAATTCATAACATATCCACCTAAACTTTTCATAAAAATTTCAGTGTATGTAGCTAATATATGTACCTCACCTGTTGCTATTCCTCCTAGAAATGCCGCAAAACAAGCTAATACTGGAGCTAACACTAATACAGAAAATCCTTTATATGCTAAATACATAAGTAAAATTAAAGATAAAATAATTCCTATTACTCCTATTACCATAATCCTATTCTCTCCTTTATAATTTTTTTAATCAAATTTTAGTCCCATTGGTTTTTCAAAAAATATATTTTGATTCATTTTTTTTATTTCATTTGCCAATATTGGCTTAAATTCCATATTTGCTATAATATCCTTTTCAATATCTATACCATCAGCTATTTCTACTAATGTTAATCCTTCTCTTCTTAGTTCAAAAACTGCTCTTTCAGTTATATATAAAACTTTTTTATTATTCTTTTTTGCAAAATTTCCACTAAATGTTATTTGTTCAACATTTTTTACAAATTTTTTTATTTTTCCTTCTTTTAATATTTTTAATTTTCCTTTTTCTATTTCTATTTCTAAACCACCTGCTGTAAATGTTCCACAAAATACAACTTCTTTTGCATTTTGTGTAATATTAATAAAACCTCCACAACCTGCAATTTTAGGTCCAAATTTTGATACATTTATATTTCCATTTTCATCACATTGAGCTAACCCTAAAAATGCCATATCCAGTCCACCTCCATCATAAAAATCAAATTGAGCTGGTTGACCTATGATACAAGTTGGATTGAAAGATGCTCCAAAATCTAATCCTCCCATTGGAATACCCCCTATTGCACCAGGTTCTACAGTAGGAATAAATTTTTTATCTTGCTTTTCTTCTTCTAAAACAAGTGCTATGCTTTCAGGCATTCCAATACCATAATTTAAAACTTTTGTTTCATTTCTTAAATTTAATGCACATCTTCTAGCAATTATTTTTCTTTCATCTAATTTAAAAATTTTTTTATTAGCATTAAAAATTGCATTATTATTTGTAAATCCATAATTAAAATATTCTCCATAGGTTTGCATATGATTTTTCATGTCCTCTACAAGCACAACATAATCTACTAAAATTCCTGGTATTTTTACTAATTTTGGATTTATACTTTCTTTTTTTACAAGTTTCTCTACCTGTACAATAACCTTTCCTCCAGCATTCTTTGCTGCTGTTGCAATATGAAGTCCATCCAAAAATAATGCTTCATTTTCATAAGAAATATTTCCATCTTCATCTGCTGTCGTTCCTCTCAATAAAGCTATATCTAATTTAGGAGCTTTAAAGAAAAGTATTTCTTCTCCTAAAATATTTAATTTCAATACAATATCTTCTTTAGTGATTGAATTTATTTTTGCACCTTCTAGTTCAGGATCAACAAATGTTCCAATTCCTACTTTTGATAAGGTTCCAGGTTTCCCAGCTGCCATATCTCTAAACATTTGTGCTATGACACCTTGAGGCAAATTATAGCCTTCTATTTTTTTTTGATTTGCTAGATTTCCAAGATTAGGTGCTAATCCCCAATGTCCTCCTATAACTTTTTTTATCATTCTTTCATGTGCTATCCTATTTAAACCCCTTGTTTTACTATCACCAAAACCTGCTGCAAAAATGATATTAAGTGAATTCGGTTTTCCTTCTTTTAAATATGATTCTTCAATATTTAATAAAATCTCCTCTGGAACTCCTATTCCTACAAAACCATCAATTCCGATAAAGCTGCCGTCTTTAATAAGTTTAGGGACTTCATTTGCTTTTATTATTTTCATTTATTGAACCTCCTTTATTATTTTATAGTTTTTTTAATTATAATATGTACAAAAAAAAAAAAAAATG
>UMEM01008057.1_pt1 | contig 16978 bp, 10 predicted proteins | sample 1964761 | NCBI WGS metagenome assembly UMEM01 (sample SAMEA4836021, study PRJEB28245) | human gut metagenome | biome: gut microbiome; material: fecal sample | place: Denmark | collected 2008 | reverse complement strand
GTTGGCAAGTTTACCGAATTTGCAGCGAATTCTTAATTTTTATTCGTTAAAAAATCTGTCTAGTAACGAACTATTTTTTACTTTATATTTAGTATTTATAATAGCTCTTTTTTTATTTATTTTTTTGCTTGACATTTATCTAGTATAATTATAAAATACCTCGTATTGAAAAATAAAATCAAATTAAATCTACAAGGGGGATTGATATGTCTAAATTAGACCAAAATAAGACACCATTATTTACAGTATTAAAAGATGAATATGTGAGAAGAAATATACTTCCATTTCATGTTCCTGGACATAAAAGAGGAAAAGGAGTTGATAAAGAATTTTTTAACTTTATGGGAGAGGCTCCTTTTTCAATAGACGTAACAATTTTTAAAATGGTTGATGGTTTACATCATCCAAAAAGCTGTATAAAAGAAGCTCAAGAATTACTTGCAGATGCTTATGGAGTTAAACATAGTTTCTTTGCAGTAAACGGAACTTCTGGTGCAATACAAGCAATGATAATGTCAGTTATAAAAGCAGGAGAAAAAATATTAGTGCCAAGAAATGTGCATAAATCAGTTTCAGCAGGGATTATTTTAAGTGGTTCTGAACCTGTATATATGAATCCTGAAATTGATGAAAATTTAGGAATTGCCTTAGGAGTTAAACCACAAACTGTTGAGAATATGTTAAAACAAGACCCAGATATAGCGGCAGTTCTTATTATAAATCCAACTTATTATGGAGTAGCAACAGATATTAAAAAAATAGCTGATATAGTTCATAGCTATGATATACCTCTTATTGTAGATGAGGCTCATGGACCACATTTACATTTTCATGATGAGTTACCAATTTCAGCTGTTGATGCTGGAGCAGATATTTGTACTCAAAGTACACATAAAATTTTAGGTGCTATGACTCAAATGTCAGTTATCCATGTAAATTCTGATAGAGTTAATGTTGAAAAAGTAAAACAAATTTTAAGTTTACTTCATACAACTTCTCCATCATATCCATTGATGGCATCTCTTGATTGTGCAAGAAGACAAATAGCTACACAAGGTCAAGAGCTACTTACAAGAACTATTGAACTTGCTAAGTATTTTAGAAGAGAAGCCAATAGAATACCGGGGATTTATTGTTTTGGAGATGAACTTATTGGAAAAGATGGTTTCTTCGCTTTTGATCCAACAAAAATTACAATATCTGCAAAAGAATTAGGACTTAAAGGTGGAGAACTTGAAAGCCTACTTGTAGATGATTATAATATTCAAATGGAATTATCAGACTATTATAACACTTTGGGACTTATTACAATAGGAGATACAGAAGAAAGTGTAAATAAATTACTTGATGCTTTAAAAGATATAAGCAGAAGATTTTTTGGAAAAGGAAAAAAATTGGAAAAAAATATTATAAAACTTCCTGAAACTCCTGAATTAGTGTTGATGCCAAGAGAAGCATTTTACAGTGAAAAGAATAAAGTTCCATTTAAAGAAAGTGTTGGAAAAATTTCTGGTGAAATGATAATGGCATATCCACCTGGTATTCCAATAATCATTGCAGGAGAAAGAATAAGCCAAGATATAATTGATTATATTGAAGAATTAAAAGAGGCAGATTTACATATTCAAGGTATGGAAGATCCAGAACTTAAAACTATAAATGTAATTGAAGAAGAAGACGCTATTTACTTATATACTGAAAAAATGAAAAATATTCTTATTGGAGTACAAACAAATCTTGGAGTTAATAAGACAGGAACTGAGTTTGGACCTGATGATTTAATCCAAGCATATCCAGATACTTTTGACGAAATGGAATTAATTTCTGTTGAAAGGCAAAAAGAAGATTTTAATGATAAAAAATTAAAATTCAAAAATACAGTCTTGAATACTTGTGAAAAGATAGCTAAAAGAGTTAATGAAGCTGTGATTGATGGATATAGACCAATACTTGTTGGAGGAGACCACTCAATCTCATTAGGAAGTGTGTCAGGTGTTTCATTAGAAAAGGAAATTGGAGTTTTATGGATAAGTGCTCATGGAGATATGAATACTCCTGAAAGTACACTTACAGGAAATATCCATGGAATGCCATTAGCTTTACTTCAAGGTTTAGGAGATAGAGAACTTGTAAACTGTTTCTATGAAGGTGCAAAACTTGACAGTAGAAATATAGTTATCTTTGGTGCAAGAGAAATTGAAGTTGAAGAAAGAAAAATTATTGAAAAAACTGGTGTAAAAATTGTTTATTATGATGATATTCTAAGAAAAGGTATAGATAATGTTTTAGATGAAATAAAAGATTATCTAAAAATTGATAATTTACATATTAGTATAGATATGAATGTGTTTGACCCAGAAATTGCTCCTGGTGTATCTGTACCTGTTAGAAGAGGAATGTCTTATGATGAAATGTTTAAATCATTGAAATTTGCATTTAAAAATTATTCAGTTACATCAGCAGATATTACAGAATTTAATCCATTGAATGATATTAATGGAAAAACTGCTGAACTTGTTAATAGTATAGTCCAATATATGATGAACCCAGATTATTAAAAAGAAAAAGGAATTGCCTAGAGAAAAATTTGAACAAGATTTTAAAGATAATTTAAAAAATATACTGACTAAATATATTATTTTATTTAATATATTTTAGTCAGTTTTTTTTTTAAAGTGATATAATAAAATAAAAAGATATATAAGAGGTTAAATATGAAAAAAATAAAATACATACTAATAACTATTGTCTTTTCTGTTTTATTTGGATCTTGTTCAACAATAATAGCAATTTATCAAATAGCAACATGGAAACCTAAAATATTAGTAGACTTAGATATTAAGGTATACTCTGTTTATAAAAATGGAAAATTTACAAGAGATGGTTTGAAAGAAAAGGAGATAACAAAATTAGGTTATCAAATAGTAGATGACTATGGATTGTATCTATATAATGGTAGAATAGGGACAAGAGGAGAATATTCAAAGATTATATTTTATGATGATATAAAAATAACTATAAATAATAAAACAGTAGTAATACCAAAAAATAAGATAAAAGAAAAAAAGATAACAGATATAGGATATGTATATGACTATTCTATTGAACCATTAAAATTTAATGAATTTTCTACTGAAAGTTTCATTATAGATTTGGGAACTATTGAAATAGTTGAAAAAGATGGAAAAATAGTTAAAGAAAAAAGAAAAATTCCTCCAATTATGTTAAAAAATACTATAAACATATACTGGCTTGAAAATGCTTTTCATCCAAATAGTGTAGATACATATTATTATTATTGGCTTGATAAATATAAAGGAGAATTTGGAGATGCAAAGACAATCTATTTTAATCCAGAACTTGTTAAAATTCCTAATGATATAAAAAAAATAATAGAAAATAAAAAGAAGTTGTCTAACATAGAACAAAAAGTTGGTGAAACATGGCAAGGTAAAGTAATAACTAATGATACTAATTTGAATATACGTACATGGGAAAAAGTTGATGAATAGGGGCATTCCAGTATTGCCCCTTTTATTATTCTAATGTTTTTTTATAATTCTCTTCAAAATATTGATAAGTATCAACAGTATTTAATAAATAACCATCTACTCCCATCTCATCTAATCTTTTTTTGATATTTTTTTATAATACTTTTCCATTCAGGACTCCAATACTTACCTTCCCAATTCTCATTTTCTTTAACTATCCAATTAGGTTTCTTCTTATTCCAGTAAAATCTATAATCCTCAGCCTCCCCTATACTTAAATAGCCAATGACCAATCTTTTTCCTCCATTATTTTTAATCTTTAATTCTTCTATTGTTTTAATTTATCAGCATTGAAAAAGAAAAATATTTTTTTAATATTAATCACCTCTTAATCTAATACAAAAATATTATAGCATAAGAATTGAAATTATTTTAAAAAATGGTTTCTTTATTATAAAAATAAGGAATTACTAAGATATTAAAATTTTAAATAATGAAGAAGATAGTATTTTATTGTATTGATTGAGAACATAAAAATATTAAAATTTCTAAAAAAATATATTGACAAATAAAATAATTCTTTTTACTATTGATTGAAATTAAAAAAATTTGAAAGGAGAAATAATAATGAAAAAATTATTAGTCTTACTTACTATATTATCTTCAATAATAGCTTATGCAGAAGATACAATAGAACTTGAACAAACAACTGTAAAAGGCTCAAAAACTTCTGATTACACTGCTCCACCAAAAGAGCAAAAAAATACTTTTGTAATCACACAAGAAAGGATTAGAGAAAAAAACTATAAAAATGTGGAAGATATATTAAGAGATGCTCCAGGGGTTGTAGTACAAAATACAGCTTTTGGACCAAGAATTGATATGAGGGGTAGTGGAGAAAAGTCATTGAGTAGAGTCAAAGTTTTAGTTGATGGTATCAGTATCAATCCTACTGAAGAAACAATGGCGAGTTTACCAATAAATGCTATTCCTGTGGAATCTATTAAAAAGATTGAAATAATACCAGGAGGAGGGGCAACTCTTTATGGAAGTGGTTCTGTTGGTGGAGTTGTAAGTATCTCAACAAATTCAAATGTTACTAGGGATAATTTCTTTATGGATTTAAACTATGGTTCTTATGATAATAGAAACTTTGGTTTTGCAGGTGGATATAATTTTAATAAAAATCTATATGTAAACTATGGTTTTAGTTATTTGAACAGTGAAGATTATAGAGAACATGAAGAAAAAGAAAATAAAATTTATTTACTAGGATTTGACTATAAGATAAATGCAAAAAATAGATTTAGATTTCAAACTAGATTTAGTGATATTAAACAAGATTCATCTAACCAAATTCCTGTTGAAGAATTAAAAAATAATAGAAGAAAAGCAGGACTTAATATGGATATAGATACAAAAGATAAAAGTTATACTTTTGATTATGAATACAGACCAACTCAAAATTTAACATTATCAACAAGTTTATATAAACAAGAACAAGATAGAGATATAAATACAGAAAGTATAGATGATATTAAAATTATTGCTTCAAACAGAAGATTTTCACATATAACACAAGAAAAGATTTTTTATGATGTAAAATCTGAAATGCAAGCAAAATTTGAAGAAGATAAAAAAGGTATGAAAATAAAAGCAAAATACGATTATAACTTAATTGGAGATAATCCAAGTGAAACAATAGTTGGTTTTGACTATCAAACATCAACAAATAAAAGAAACTCTCTTGTACAATCTGAAACTTTAAAAAATTATTATGATAGTGCTATTGGAGGATTTAGGAATTTAGATTCAGCAGACAGATCACCAATTATTAATAAAGTTAATATGAAAATGACTAAAAAATCTTCTGGAATTTATGCTTTTAATAAATTGGGATTGACTGATAAAGTTGATATGACCTTAGGTGGAAGAGTAGAAAAAACTCAATATAATGGTTATAGAGAAAATGGACCAAATGTTATGCCATTTGTAAGCCCTGAAAAGAAAAGAATAGATACTGATGAAAAATTAACTAACTATGCAGGAGAACTTGGTTTCCTATACAAATATAATGATACTGGAAGAATATACACTAGATATGAAAGAGGATTTGTAACTCCATTTGGAAACCAATTAACAGATAAAGTCCATGATACAGAATTAAAAAATAAACAGGCTGGAATTATTGTGCCTCCAAGTGTAAATGTAGCATCTAAATATGTTGCCAATAATTTAAAATCAGAAAAAACTGATACTTTTGAAATAGGTTTTAGAGATTACATTTGGGGTTCTTCTATTAGTACATCATTTTTCTTAACAGACACAACTGATGAGATAACTCTGATTAGTTCAGGTGTAACTAACCCTGCTGTAAATAGATGGAAATATAGAAATATAGGAAAAACTAGAAGAATGGGAATTGAATTTGAAGCTGAACAAAATATTGGAAAATTTAGGTTTAATCAATCTTTAACATTAGTCAATACAAAAGTATTAAAATCTAATGAGGAAGCAAGAATAGAAAAAGGTGATAGAGTTCCTATGGTTCCAAGATTAAAAGCTACTTTGGGAGTAAAATATAATTTTACAGATAGATTATCAGGATATTTAAACTATGTTTATTTAGCTAAACAAGAAAGTAGAGAACTTAGAGAAAATCCTGATATATCAAAAGACGATATTGTTATAAAACATACTATTGGTGGACATGGAACTTTGGAAGCAGGACTTTCATATAAACCAGATAACTACTCTGATATAAAAATAGGTGCAAAAAATATTTTATCTAATAAATATAATTTAAGAGAAACAAGTTTGGAGGCTTTGCCAGCACCTGAAAGAAATTATTACTTACAATTAAATGTTAGATTTTAGTTTTTCAGAAAAAGGAGTACATAATAATGAAAATAAAAAAATTAATAATGATATTACTAATAGTAGCTGCCACAGTTTCTTATGCTGATGAAAGAACAGATACTATTAAACAAATTGATAAAATAATAGACAATGCAATAACTAAGGCAATAGAAGATGATAAAACTAATCCTTATTTAAAAGAAAATAGAATAAAAGCTATTAAAGAGCAAATACTGGCTGCTATAAAAAAAGATTTAGATGAACCTAGATTAAGCCGTCTTGATATTCCAGAAATATTACCAAAAATAGATAAAGAAATTAAAAAAATTGGAGATGGAATAGGACCTAAAAATAATTATAGAATAATTCAAGAAAGTAAAGAAGTTATACAACCAATAGAAAAAACAGCTTATGAAGGATTTTTAAGAGTGGTTGATGCTCAAAATAGAATGAATGGTATTAAATCAAATTATTGGGAAAAAGGAAATGTAAAAGCTCAAAGAATGCATAATGGAGTTGATTTAGTTCCTATTGCTCATGAAGTATACACTGTTTCTGAATCTAAAAGAGAGCTTCCAGATGCAACATCTAAAGTTCATAGAAATTCCACTGCTGTTGCTGATTTAGCTGAAAAAGGAATTGGTGCCTTCACTAAGGGATATTATTCTGAATTACCTTATCAAAATAGTGATCAATTCTATGGAAAAAGATTTTATTTTGGTGCTGGAAATACAGTAAAAGATATTATATTTTTAAACAAAGAAAAATTTTCATCAGAAGTAGAAAATAGTAAAAAAAATAAAAATGAAAAATATTATATAGAAGGTGAATATAAACTTGTAACAACTAATGCTACTGAAACAGAAAGAGCTGATAGTTTTGGTGCTGAAAAAGATGTAAACCCTTTGGATATAACTATGAAAGAGTACAGAACTAGGATAGAAGGAAAATCTAAGGCAGAAATTTCAGCTTTCTTAAAAGAAAAAATGGCACAAAAAAATATAAAAAATGTAATTCAGGAGGGAGAAAATTTATATACAGTTGATGGTAAAGGTAGAAAATGGAAAGTAGATTGGAAGTTAGAACCTGTATCTGTTGAAAGTGGAAGTAAGACTGAATATAAAGATACTGTTTTTACAACTATTAATTATTATAGCCCATTTGATGATAAATCAACTACTGATAACAGAGGAAAATTATTATATACAAAAGATGGAAGCATCTATGCACAAGATAAAAATAAATATACCAATGATGTAAGTTTAAAACTTACTGAAACTGAAACTAAGATTGAAACTAAAATAAAGAAAATGGTTAGAGTTACTAAAAAATTTACAGAAGAAACTCTAACACTTACTCCAGCTGAATATGAAGCTAGAAAAAATGAATTTTCTGACCCTAATAAATATCAAGTAACTCATGGAGAAGATGATGATGAGAATGAAGTATATTATATTGATAAAATTGGTAAAATAGTTAAAGAATTTGATGCAAATGATACTAAAGCTATAAATGACTTTAAAGGAGGGTTAGCTTTTACAGGAACAGAAGAAAAATTTGATAAAGAAGTTAAAGAAACTGTAAAAGTTAATAAAGACATAACAAAATCTTTAAATGATTTTATAGCAACAGCCAAAGAAAGAGCTGAAAAAGGGGAAGTTCCTCGTAATCAATTTGATCAATATTTTTATGATAAAAAACATTTATCAAAAGAAGATTTTGAAAATAAATGGGTTAAACCTTTTAAAAATCCAGAATATATAAAAGCTAAAGAAAACTATGAGAGAGAATTAGCAGAAGCTCAAAAAAGATATGAAGCTGCTAAAAAAGAATTTGATAATGCAGCTAAAGAAGAAAATGGTTTCTATGATAACCCTAATAGACCAGCTAATTTTTATGGAATAGCAACTTGGGAAGGATTAGATACTGAACAACAAAAGAAAGATTATTTAAATAGTTTATCTGATAAAGATAGAAAATATGTTGAAACTTGGGTAAAACTTTATGAAAATCGTATAAAATTAGAAAATGAAACTACTAAATTAAATTCTGATATCGCTTCAGGAATTGCTAAAAAATATGGTTTCTGGAATGACCCTTCTGCCACTCCAGAACAAAGAAAATATGCAGGATTAAACGGACTTATAAAAGATTTAGAATTAACTAGAAGTATTGCTGGAAAAAATGTTGAGTTTAGAGGAATAGGAAGAATAGAAGGAACTGTTGATTTAGGAGAAGGTAAAAATACATTAAAAATAGCAGAACAAATAACTGGGCAATATGGAACTAATATAACATTAGGTGCTTATGCAAAACTTAAAAATATAGATACTGTTGAAGTTGGTGGCTCATTAACTCTTGATAATGCACAAGCCTCAATATCAGGAAGAACTTCTTTAAGTATGGATATAGATGCCACTAAAAAGAATAGTGAAGGACATTATTATCAACACGCTCTAAAAGATTCTGATCCAAATATCAGATTTATAAAATATGGCACAACTAATATGGATAGTAGAAATGATTTTATGATTGAATTGTTAACAAGTAAAATCACTGAAAATGAAGCTATTATAGATATGGGAAGAAAAATAGACTATACTTGGCATGATATGATAACTGGAAAAGATTATGATATGACTATTCCATTTGTGTCAGATTCAATAGCTCATCAATTGATTAATAATAAAAAATTATCTAAAAATGGAACTTCACTTTTAGAATTAAAAACAAGAGAAGAATTAAGAAGATTAAATGCTGATGAAAATGCTGTATATAGAAGTATTAGAAATGCAAATAAATTAGGTATTCTTTCTCCAACCCTTACAACATCAAATAAAAAGACTACTTTTAATATAGTTGATGAAGAAAAGGAAGCTAAGAAAAAGAAAGATTTATTAACTTATTTGAAAACAAAATCTGGTGAAGAATTATTAAATGATTTATCACAATTTAATTTATCAGCTGATGAAAAAAAAGAAGCCTTAAATTTAATCAAAAATTTAAAAGAAAATAATGATTTTAAATCTATCATTAATAAAGAAAAAGAGTTAAAGAATAAACTAGATGAGTTTAATAAAATTGAAAAAGATGCAAATTATCAAAAACTTGCTTTTAAAGATTTAAGTGATAGTGTAGAAAATAATTTTTCTAAACTTTCTAATAATATTTACTCTTCATTTGCAAATAAAAATAATTTAGAAAAATCTTTAAATGTGGATTTAGATAGAACAGATTCTTTTGAAATTATTCAAAAAGCAATTTTATTAGGGGATAAAGTTCCAGAATTAAAGAATAAAATGAATGATATAAGGACTGAATTAAAGACTTCTTTGAATAATTTTGAACAAAGTTTAAGAAAAGATTTAGAAACAGTAAAAGCCTTAAAAGCTAAATATCCTAACTCTAAGTTTGGAGAAATAGAAAAAACTATAGAATCTATTTTAGCTGATAATAAAATAAGAACAGTTTTATCAAGAAATCTAAATAATGATAATGAACTAGCAAAAGTTATAGCTGATTATAAAGTATTACTTTCAAATATTTCAATGCAATTAAATACAAGAAAAACTATTGAAAAAGAATTGGAAGAAAATGATGCTAGTATAGAACAACCTCGTTATGCAGATTATCATAGATTAAAATCTAAAATATTCTATACTATGAGAGAAGAAGAAGTTTTATCTGAATTAAAAAATATGCTTAACCAATTAAGTGATAGAAATATTTATTCTAAGTTAAATAAAGTTTCTAAAAATGAAATTTCAACTTATACAACTCTTCCATTTGAAGTAATTCATACCTTAACTGATAAGAAACATATAGGAAGAGGTGGATTTATTTCTAATAGAACAGTTCAAGATAATTTTAAAGGAAATATTTACACAGCTTATGGACTTTATGAAACGACAGCTAATTCAGGGACTAAATATGGTATCTTATTTGGAGGAGCTCATACAAAACACAATGAAGTATATCAAAGAAGCCTTACAACTGTTGCAACTGAATCTGAAATAAAAGGAACTTCTGCTTATGTTGGAGGATATTTCAATAAACCTGTTGTAAATAATTTGAATTGGATTACTGGACTTGGTACTCAATATGGAAGATATAAGGTAAAAAGAGAAATGAGAAACAATTATCAAGATTTACATTCAGATGGAAAAGTTAATACAACTTCATTGAATACATACAGTGGTTTTATTATTAACTATCCTATACAGGAAGATGTATTTGTACAACTAAAAGGACTTTTAGCATATACCATGGTAAAACAAAGTAAAATTAATGAAAGTGGAGATTTACCTCTTGATATAAATGGTAAAACTTACCATTATGTTGATGGAGAAGCAGGAATTAGCTTTAATAAAATTTTCTATGGAGAAGATTTAAAAAGTAGCATTTCAGCTGGTGCTTATGGAATCTTAGGTATCACTGGATATAAAAATGGTGATATGGAAGCAAAAATTAATGGAAGTTCATCTTCATTTGGAATAAAGGGAGATAGAGTTAAAAAAGATGCTGTAAAAATTCATTTAGATTACAATGTTCAAACAGATGCAGGATATACTTATGGACTTGAAGGAACATATATAACTAATTCAAAAGAAAACAATGTAAAAATTGGAATTAAAGGTGGATATACATTCTAAAAACTAAATTTTAGAAATATAAGACTAGGTGTTCAAGGAATTGGATACCTTTTCTTTTTACACAAAAAAGGATTAATTTCTAAATATTAGAAACTAATCCTTTTAAACTTTTAATTATTTACTTTTAACTATTTTACATTTTTAAGAATAAGAGCAGTTCCCATTCCTCCACCTATACATAGAGAAGCTAAACCATATTCTACTCCTCTTTTCTTCATTTCATGGATTAATGTAACAGTTATTCTGTTTCCAGAAGCTCCAACTGGATGTCCTAATGCTATTGCTCCACCATTTACATTTGTTCTTTCTTTAATCCATTCAGGAGTTACTCCATGTTCTTTACAAAGTTCTTTTATAACACCTAATGATTGAGCAGCAAATGCTTCATTTAATTCTATTAATTCCATATCTTTTAATTTTAAATCTGTTTTATTAAATGCTTTTCTTATTGCTGGAACTGGTCCCATACCCATTATTAAAGGATCTACTCCACCAGTACCTGTTGCTATTATTTCAACTAATGGTTTTAAATTATATTTTTTAACTGCTTCTTCAGATGCAAGCATTACAAATGATGCTCCATCGTTAAGTCCAGAAGCGTTTCCTGCTGTAACTGATCCATCTTTTTTGAAAGCAGGTTTTAATTTAGCTAGCTTTTCTGCATCTGTTTTTCTGTTTGGATATTCATCAGTGTCAAATGTAATATCTCCTTTTTTATTAGGAATAATCACTGGAACTATTTCATCTTTAAATCTTCCAGAATCAACTGCTGCAATAGCTTTCTTTTGAGATTCTAATGCAAAAGCATCTTGTTCTTCTCTTGTTATTCCATACTTTTCTGCTATATTTTCAGCAGTAATTCCCATATGAATATTATGATAAGCATCTGTTAAAGCATCTAATATCATGTGGTCTTTCATAGTAAGATCAGCCATCTTGTGTCCACCTCTTATTGCACCAGGTAAAATAAACCCTGCACCAGACATAGATTCTGTTCCACCAGCTATTACTAAATTTGCTTCTCCTGCTTTGATGTTAGAAAAAGCTGTTATAATAGATTTCATTCCGCTTCCACAAATTATGTTTACAGAATAAGCTGGGACTTCATAAGGGATTCCAGCTCTTATAGAAACTTGTCTTCCAACACCTTGAGCTTGTCCTGCACTTAAAACATTTCCAACTATAACTTCATCAATATTAGCTGGATCTACTTTTGTTTCTTCAAGAATATTTTTTACTATTTGAGCTCCCAAATCTCCAGGTTTTAAAGGTGCTAAACTCCCTAAAAAACTTCCAATAGCTGATCTTTTTGCTGCTACTACATAAACTTTACTCATATCTTCCTCCTTAAAATGTTATAGTAAAATAAAATTGCAAACTAAGAAATTAAAGCATTAAACCACCAGATACAGATATTACTTCTCCAGTTATAAATGAAGATTCATCACTTGCTAAGAATAAAACAGCATTAGCAATATCATCAACTTGTCCAAGTCTTCCAAGAGGAGTTGCTGCTAACATTCCTTTTACTGTTTCTTCAGGTAATACATCTGTCATAGGTGTTTGAACAAAACCAGGAGCAACACAGTTTGCCCTTACATTTCTTCCACCAAATTCTTTTGCCCAACATTTTGACATTGCTATTACTCCACCCTTAGTTGCAGCATAATTTGTTTGTCCAGCATTTCCATGTAATCCAACAACAGATGATAGAGTAATAATAGATCCTTTTCTAGCTTTTAACATAGACCTTGATACAGCTTGTGTCATATTAAAAACACCTTTTAAGTTTACATTTATAACTGCATCCCATTGTTCTTCTGTCATTCTCATCAATAATCCATCTTTTGTAATTCCTGCATTATTCACAAGAATATCTATCTTTCCATATTCTTTTTCAACTTCATCTACAAATGTTTTTATAGCTTCTCTGTCAGTAACATTCAAAATCTTATGAATTACATTTTTTTGTTCATAAGATGTTTCACCCATATCACAAGAGACGACCATTTTTGCACCATGTGCTGCAAGTTTTTCAACAATAGCTCTTCCTATTCCTCTTGCACTCCCAGTAACAACTGCAATTTTTCCTTCTAGTCTATTCATCAATTCCTCCATTCAATATTTGTTTTACTTCGGGAATATACTTTCCCTTTCTAAAAGTATATTACATATGTTATTCAATGTCAAGAATTTCAATCTATTTCTTTATTTATATATTTATTTTAATCACTATAAAACTTTGTACAGTTCTCCTGTAATTATTATATAATATTTACATAAATTTTAAAAGTAAATATTTTTAATTTTAAAAAAATTTTAATTTCTGCTGAAATTTTTGAAATAGTATTAATAGATTGATATCTAGTCAATGAAACACTGGTAAACCAGCCCCACTTTCAGAAGTAGAAACTTTTTACTAAGGTTTGTTAAATAATATTTGACATTTCACTAATAAAAATAATACAATATATTACATATTTTTGAAATAATTTCATGGAGGATGTCTTATGGCAAAAATTATAATGTTGGAAAAAAATGGTGTCCAAAAACAAGGTTTTGTTGGTTTTAGTTGGACAATGCTCTTCTTTGGATTTTTTGTTCCATTATTTAGAGGAGATTTTAAATGGCTTTTAATTACCCTTATATTAATGTTTCTTAGTTTTGGATTAGCTCAGTTCATATTATGTTTTCTTTATAATAAATTTTACACAATAAATTTGCTGGAACAGGGCTATAGACCAGCAGATGATTATTCTGAAAATATTTTAAATATGAAAGGAATATATAGATCATAAAAAAATAGCTGTTGCAAATTAATCTATTGAAATGTAAGTAAAAAATAAGTGAATTTACGTTCTGAATTTTACTTCATTCACTAATTTGCAGCAGCTTCTATTTTTTTATTTCCTATATATTTTGCACTAAGTTAATTTTTTATGTTATAATTATAAAATATAAAATATTAGTTTTTAGGAGGCTTTTATTATGAATACTTCTTTTTATGTTTCACTAGATAAAGATGCTTTATATCACAATATTGAATATTTAAGAGAATATAAGCAAAAGGAATTATTACCAGTTATAAAAGCTAATGCTTATGGTCATAACTCTCTTTTGATTGCAAAAGCTCTTTATGATTTCAATTTAAAAACTTGGGCAGTTGCTAGATTTTCTGAGGCTATATCTATTACAGAATATATGATGAATAATTTCTCTATAAATGATTTTAAAATTTTAGTTTTTGAATCATTGAATGATGATTATTCATTTCTTAAAAAATATCCTCAAATTTGTCCAACTATTAATAGTATTAAAGATTTAAAAAATGCTTTGGCTAACAACATTCCAATAGATAGACTATCATTGAAAATTGACTTTGGCTTTGGTAGAAATGGTGTAAAAGAAGAAGAAGTTGATGAATTAAAAAATCTTATTAAATTCAATAGTCTTAAATTTCTAAGTATTTTTTCACATCTATTTTCTGCCTCATATACTGATGGTTTAGAAGTCATTAGGAAATTTACAGAAGTTGTTAATAAATTAGGTAGAAATAATTTTCAAATGATACACCTTCAAAATGCAGCAGGAATTTATAATTATGATGTTGAAGTTGTAACACATATAAGAACAGGAATGTTGACTTATGGTCTACAAGAAGCAGGATTTTATGATTTAGATTTAAAGCCTGTTTTTACAGGACTTATTGGTTATGTAGATTCTGTTAGATATGTCAATGAATTAGATTATGTTGCCTATGAAGATTTATCTTCTATAAGTCCTAAAACTAAAAAAATTGCTAAAATAAAAATTGGCTATGGTGATGGCTTTTTAAAAGCTAATAATAAAACTACTTGCCTTATAAAAAAGAAAGAATACATCATTTCACAGGTTACTATGGATAACACTTTTATTGAAGTTGATGATAGAGTCAATGTAGGAGATAAAGTACATTTGTATCATAGACCTAATGAGATGAAACTTAGAACAGGAATAAGTATGCTTGAATTTTTAATAGCTATATCACCACTTAGAGTAAAAAGAATTTTTAAAGGAGAAGAAAGCTAATAATGATATTACTTTTTTTAAAATCAATAATTATTGGTGTTGCTAATATAATCCCCGGTGTTTCTGGAGGGACATTAGCAGTTATGCTAAATGTATACGACCCTATTACAGAAAAAATAGGAAATTTCTTTTTGGTTGACAGAAAAACTAAACTTTCTTATTTTTTCTATTTACTTGTAGTTTTAGTTGGAGCAGCAACAGGAATTTTTCTTTTTGCTAATATCATAAGATATTCCATAACTAATTATCCTAAAATTACAGTAACAATATTCACTTTACTTATATTGCCATCTATTCCTTATATAGTTAAAGGATTGGACTATAAGAAAAAGAAAAATATATTAGCTTTCTGTTATGGAGCTATAATTATGATAATCTTTATTCTTTTAGGATTAAAGTATGGAGATAAAACAGTAGGAGCAGTTACTATCCAATTAAGTGAAGGTTTTACAACTATATATTTAATAAAATTATTTTTATGTGGAGTTGTAGCAGCAGGAGCAATGATTATTCCTGGTATTTCAGGTTCATTATTATTAATGATGTTAGGAGAATATTATAATGTAGTATATTTAATTTCTTCTTTAACTTTATCTTTAAAGGAAAAATCTTTTACAATTTTTATACCTTTAATTATTTTAGCACTAGGTATTGGTGTAGGTTTAGTTGCTTTCTCAAAAGCAATAAATTATTTGCTAAAAAATCATAGAGAATTCACTTTATTCTTTATAGAAGGAATTATAACTTTTTCCATAATTCAAATGTGGTTAAGTATTTAAAATATTAGTTAAGGAGTTTTTTAATGAATCCAGTATTTTTAGAAATAGGTCCTATTAAATTACGTTATTACGGACTTATGTATGCAATAGCATTTTTTGTTGGTATCAGTCTTGGAAAAAAAATTGCAAAGGAAAGAAATTTTGATGTTGATTTAGTTGAAAATTATGCTTTTGTTGCTATTATTTCAGGGCTTATAGGTGGAAGGCTTTACTATGTTTTATTCAATCTTTCTTATTATTTACATAATCCTCTTGAGATTCCAGCTGTTTGGCATGGTGGATTGGCAATACATGGAGGTATATTAGGAGGAATTGTTGGAACATTTATTTTTGCAAAAATAAAAAAAATAAATCCTTTAACTTTGGGAGATTTTGCAGCAGGTCCATTCATTTTAGGTCAAGCTATTGGTAGAATAGGTAATTTTATGAATGGTGAAGTACATGGTGTTCCAACCTTTACACCACTCTCTGTAATATTCAGTTTAAAACCAAAATTCTATGAGTGGTATTCTTATTATCAAAGTTTACCATTATCTGAACAAAATAATTATTCAAACTTAGTTCCTTGGGGAATTATATTTCCAAGTAGTTCACCAGCAGGAAGTGAATTTCCTAACTTAGCATTACATCCAGCTATGTTATATGAAATGATTTTAAATCTTATTGGGTTTTTTATAATTTGGTTTGTATTGAGAAAGAAAAAAAATAAAGCACCTGGTTATATGTGGTGGTGGTACATAATAATCTATTCTATAAACAGAATTATAGTAAGTTTCTTCAGAGCTGAAGATTTAATGTTCTTTAATTTTAGAGCTCCTCATGTGATAAGTGTTATTTTAATTGCAGTTTCAATTTTTTTCTTAAAGAAAGATAGTAAAAAATAGTTTAAAAAATAGTTCATTGTTAGATAATTTTTTAACGATGAACTATTTTACTAATTATATTAAAAATTTTGGCTATAAAAATCTTTATTTAGGGATTCTATAAATTTCTATTTCTTCTCCTAAAAATTTTTCTGCGGTTGGTTTAAATTTATCTAGCTCTCCTGTAGTAAAAAACACTGGTTTCTTTTTTATTTTATTATCATTAAGAATATTTAAATTTTCTAATAATCTTTTCAATTCAAATG
>UMEM01008370.1_pt1 | contig 17029 bp, 10 predicted proteins | sample 1964761 | NCBI WGS metagenome assembly UMEM01 (sample SAMEA4836021, study PRJEB28245) | human gut metagenome | biome: gut microbiome; material: fecal sample | place: Denmark | collected 2008 | reverse complement strand
TATTCGTTACCTTGGGCTTATGCCTCAAGGGGCTGCGGATAATTAAGTCATTATCCTTATTTGCGCATCAAAAAGACATTGCCTTTTTCCACACGCTCGTTTAGTTTATTACGTTTAGCGCCGAAAGTCAAGGCTTTTTTCGCATTTTCCATATTATTTTTCATACAAAAATAACAGATGGCACTCTCTTTTTTTCTTAAGAAACCATCTGTTATTTGTTATTAAATCAAATTCATTTTTCTAACGACTATGAAAGTAAATCTCTTCTTTATTTTCAACGAAATGAATTAGTATGCCTTGCCCCAGTATACCATATGCTTCGCCGGTTTTCCGCAGCATACACATACATCTGAAAGATGTTCTTCCTCTTCCGGAATACATCTAGATGTAGCTCCGCCTGTCTGAGCTTTGATCTCATCTTCACAGGCTTCGTCTCCACACCACATTGCTTTGATGAATCCAAGGTTCTCATTGAACTTCTCATTCATCTCATCCATTGTTGTTGCTTCATTGATATGAGAATCAAGGAATGCTTTTGCTCTTTCGAACATATCGTTCTGCATTGTCTCAAGAACTTCAGCAAGTTTTGTTGTAAGCTCATCCAGAGAAACAACGATCTTCTCTCTTGTATCACGGCGTACGATAACTGCCTGATTGTTCTCGATATCTTTCGGTCCGATCTCGATACGTGTCGGGATTCCAAGGATCTCCTGTCCGCTGAACTTCCATCCAGGTGCTTTGTCAGAATCGTCGATTTTCACTTTGTATCCTGCTGCCTTCAGTGTATCAACAAGTTCATTTGCCTTATCAAGAACACCTTCTTTATGCTGAGCGATCGGAATGATCATTGTCTGCACCGGTGCGATTCTCGGTGGAATAACAAGTCCACTGTCATCTCCGTGTACCATGATCAGCGCACCGATGATTCTTGTAGACAGTCCCCAGGATGTCTCGTATACTTCATGAAGTTCGTTATTCTTATCTGAATACTGAATACCGAATGCACTTGGGAAGGAACTTCCGAAGAAGTGGCTTGTTGCTGACTGGAGTGCTTTTCCGTCATGCATCAGCGCTTCGATTGTATAAGTATCCTGTGCTCCTGCGAATTTCTCACTCTCTGTCTTACGTCCGGAAACTACCGGGATTGCAAGAACATCCTGTGCAAAGTCTCTGTAGACTCTCCACATCTGTTTTGTACGCTCTTCTGCTTCTTCGTATGTTGCATGGATTGTATGTCCTTCCTGCCACAGGAACTCTCTGGAACGAAGGAATGGTCTTGTTGTCTTCTCCCAACGAAGAACGGAACACCACTGATTCCACACCTTAGGAAGATCACGGTAAGACTGAACTGTCTTGCTCCATACATCACAGAACAGTGTCTCAGATGTAGGACGGATACAGAATCTTTCCTGAAGTTCTTCCAGTCCACCATGTGTTACCCATGCAACTTCCGGTGCAAATCCTTCGATATGATCCTTTTCTTTCTGAAGAAGGCTTTCCGGGATCATAACCGGAAGGTATACATTCTCTACTCCTGTCTCTTTGAAACGTGCATCCAGGTTCTTCTGAATATTCTCCCACAGAGCATATCCGTTCGGAAGGTAGTTCATACATCCTTTAACACCTGAATAATCACACAGTTTTGCTTCACGCACAACGTCTGTATACCACTGAGCAAAATCTTCTTCTCTGGCAGTGATATTCTGTACTAATTTCTTTGCCATTGTTCTTCTCCTTTTTGTTTTTTTGCATTGCTGTCCCCTGACAGCAGTTTGCTTTTACTTTAATATAAAAAATCGCCGGGATATCGCATCCCCACGATAGGGACCGAATATCTCCGGCGGTACCACCCTAATTAATGCAATACATCCATTCTATAATCAAAACCAACACAAATGATCTCTGTATCTGCATTCACTTTCTTCTCCTTTAACGCAGGACCTACGCTGTACTTTCATACAGAGACTCCCGGGCCGGTTCCATACCGTAATGCAAAGGCTCTCACCTGCCGCCTTCTCTCTGAAGCATGCTGCGTATCTACTATTCCCGTTCAACGTCAGTTATCAAATGAAATTCTAACTGATAAAACACCCGCTGTCAAGCCAAAAAGCTTTATCCTCTGATTTCCAAAAGCTTTGCTTTCAATTCATTTTCCATATTGCGAAGTTCCACCTCCGCTTCCCGGCGTTTTTCTCTTCCTTCTCTCTGAATGTTCATCACTTCATCCAATGTAGAGATCAGTGATTCATTTGTTGCTTTCAATGTCTCGAGATCTGCAATTCCTCTTTCAGACTCTTTTGCAGTCTCAATTGTGGACATTTTTAATGTCTCCGCATTCTTCTTCAACAGTTCATTTGTCATATCCGTCACCTGTCTCTGTGCTGCCGCCGCCTGTGAAGAATGTTCTACTCCAAGTGCGAGAATCATCTGACTCTTCCACAACGGAATCGTATTCACGATTGTAGACTGGATCTTCTCTACCATCTGTGTATCATTATTCTGAACCAGACGGATCTGTGGTGCGGTCTGGATGGAGATCATTCTCGTCAGTTCAAGATCATGTAACTTCTTTTCAAAACGGTTGCACATCGAATCCAGATCTTTTGCTGCCTGCGCATCTTCCGGGAGGCCGCTTATCTGAGCTTTGCTCATCAATTCAGCAAGCTGTGTGCTTCTTACTTCTTCCAGTTTTTTCTTTCCTGCAAGAATATACATAGAAAGCTCTTTAAAATAAGTAAGATTCAAATCATACATTTTATCGAGTATCGCAACATCTTTCAACAGCTGCACCTGATGGTTATCCAGTGCTTTCACGATCTGATTCACATTTTCTTCGGCTTTCGAATACTTTGCTTTCATAGATTCAACTTTATTCGATGCTTTCTTAAATATTCCAAGAAATCCTTTGCTCTCTTCTTCATCAAAGCTCTTCAGTTCAATTACAACATTCGTAAGCAGTGTACCAACTTCTCCCAGATCCTTTGACTTCACATTTTCCAAAGCACTTTCTGAGAAATCTGCCATCTTTTTCTGTGTACCTGCGCCATACTGAAGAATCATAGAAGAATTCGTCAGATCGATCTGCTGTGCAAATGCATCTACCATCCTGCGCTCTTCTTCTGTCAGGATCGTATCATCCAGCTTCGGTTCTTCCGGCTGCACCGCCGGTTTCTTTTCTTCTTCCGCTTGAAACGGTTCCAGTGTCAGTGTCGGCACTGTACTTACATCCTTGAATGCATCACTCATAGTACTCCTCCATTTCTGTTTGTAACTGTTTTGATTCATTGTCTGTTTGTGATATCATTACTTCTTCAGCCCGTCTTCTGTCAGACCTTCCTGCGCAAGCATTGTATGAAGTACTGAAATATCTGAAGATACATCCCATGCTGTATCCTGGAACAGGCTGTCCAGTAATTTTTCAAATGCAATATTCAATGTATCTATCGTATCTTCAATCTCTTTCTTGGAAGAAATGATATTTTCTCCCTGTACTGGCTGGGCATCCAGCTCTTCATACGCTTCAAGAAGTTTCATCGTTGTCGGAAGATAATAATCCATCATTCTTCGCATATCATTCACAGAATCCGGATTCTGCTCCACGCGGTCAAAAATACGATCCACGAGCAGTTCCATGCGGGAAATCTTTGCCGAAATCACTTCTCCCGGAATTGCGTCATTCGCTGCCTTGATCCTTCTCACATATTCATCTCCTGCCTGTACGATCTTCTGTACTTCCGGTGAAAGTCTGTCATACTCTTCCCGCATCTTTTTCTGAGCAGCCTGCTCCTCTGCCTTGCGCTGTTTCATGTCTTCCATAAGAGCTGTATACTGATTCCATGCATGTTCACTGACCATCAGGCAGGATTCTTTCTCATCCAGATGTCCCTGACAGAACCAGCCTTTTGTAATCATTTTTTTCACATCTTTCAGAACCTTTCTGACATCTCGCCCTGTCGCAGAAGCAATTTCCTTAATATCACAAAATTCCCGGTCTCTCAGAACAGATACATATTGGCGAAACCTTCCCACCGTACGTACCATATCTACTCCTACATAAGTCATCACTGCAAAAGATATAAAAGCAACTGCAAAAATTCCAATAATCAGACCACTGACTACATCAAACGCTGTGATCACACTTCCAATCAAAGTGATGATAAGGAAAATAACAGAAATCAATCCAAATACAGCTCCTGTCGCTGCCAGAAAAGTTCCGCCGATCTTTACCGAAGTTCCTTTGAGATATCTTGGGCTCACCGGTACCGGACGATTCTGACTATAATTTCTCATTTCCGACATCTTCGGTCCCTGATTCGGACGATACCTCTGGTTTTCTGCACCTGATCTGCTTCCGGTATTCTTTTTATCTCCATATAATGGCTGTCCGGTCTTCGGATCTCTGTACCAGCCACCGTTTTTAATTCCTGCCGAGACACAGTCCATCGCATGGTTCACCGTATCAGACACCATCTGATTCAGTCTGCTGTAATCTTTTGTATCAATTGCATCCTGTATCGTCTGCTTTATCTCTTCTCCAAAATGTTCCCAGTCATTATTCATTGATGTTCTCCTTAAAAGCTTGACCTGATTCGTTTGTATCATGTATCATTATAACATTATTAATTCTCAGTTTAGACGCAACTTTATCGATTGTCAAGAAAGAAGGATACAACTATGATTTCATCACTTACCCCTGAAATAATATATGAGGACAAAGATATTATCGTCTGTCATAAACCTGCTGGAGTTCCTACCCAGAGCAGCCGCATTGGCACAAAAGATATGGTCAGTATTTTAAAAAATCATCTAATAAAAAATACTGCTAAAAAAACCGCTTCACGCGAACCTTATCTTGCTGTCATCCATCGGCTGGACCAACCGGTAGAAGGACTTCTTGTTTTTGCAAAAACACCTGCTGCCGCAAAGGAACTTTCCCGCCAGCTTACCACATCTGGTTTTGGGAAATATTACCGTGCACAGGCTTTAGGCATTTTCGAACACAACGAAGGAACTCTGGAAGACTATCTTGTAAAAGACGGACGAACCAACACCTCCCGTGTCTGTAAAGAAAATGTGCCTGATGCAAAGTATGCACGACTTCATTATAAAGTAATCCATACAGGTACACTTCCTTCTGGTGAACCTTTTTCCCAACTGGAAATTCATCTGGATACCGGGCGTCATCATCAGATCCGCGTGCAGTTTGCACATGCCGGGCACCCTCTGATCGGAGATCGGAAATATGGCACTGCCGCATGCACTTCACGACAGTTAATGCTTTGTGCCTGTCGACTGGAATTCACACATCCGACAACCGGTGAAAAAATGGTTTTTCATTTATAAGACAAAAAGGAAAAGTGCAGTGATTGTCCGATCACTGCACTTTTCCTTTCGCCTGTTTCCTATCTATTGTATTAGCCCTGCCTTTACCTGTCATTTATCCAAATAAGAGCAGCACCACAATACCCTACATCTCGTCAACAGCCAACGGCTCCGGCTCTTCTTCAAGTGCCTGCTGATATCTTGTAAGAATTGTTGACTGAATTCGTTCTCTTGTTCCTGAATTGATCGGATGTGCGATATCACGATACTCACCATCTAATGCTTTTTTACTTGGCATTGCAATGAAAAGCCCCTTTTCACCTTCGATCACTTTAATATCATGAACAACAAACTCCTCATCAATTGTGATAGATACTACTGCTTTTAACTTTCCCTCTTTCGCAACTTTACGTACACGTACATCTGTAATCTGCATATTACAGTTCCCCTTTCTCTTTTGCATTATCACGGAATATGAACACCCTTTTTCAGGGTTTTTGTGCTTATCTTGGCTTATAATGCATATCTTTCATTCTTTTCAATAACTATTTTAATTCCGTCTTCCCCTACATGTCTTGTATTCGCACGGATCGTATCCCTGCTCTCTACAATACAGTTCTCAATGTATGTATTATCTCCAAGATATACATCATTCAATATGATAGAGTTCTTGATCACGCAATTATTTCCAACAAATACTTTCTTGAAAATAACTGAGTTCTCTATCGTTCCATTAATAATACTTCCGCTTCCAACCAGACTGTTCTTCACGATCGCACCCGGATTATATTTTGCCGGTGGCTGATCACTCACCTTCGAATATACACTTGGCAGATCCTTGAAGAAATATTTTCTCACTTCCGGTTTCAGAAAATCCATATTCGTCTTGTAATATGCATCTACTGTTGAAATATTATTCCAATAACTTTCAATCTTATAACCATAAATCTTCTTTACATTCTTATAACGGATCAGGATATCATTTACAAAATCATGTCTCTCTTCTTCCGCACATTGTTCTACAAGATCGATCAGCAGTCTTCTGCGGATCACATAAATTCCTGTAGAGATTGTCTGTGATCTTGCAATCATCGGTTTTTCTTCAAATTCTTCGATTCTGCAAGATTCATTCATCTTAACGGTTCCGAATCTTGTCGCATCTTCTCCTGCTCCAAGTTCTTTACAAACAACAGTGATATCTGCTTTCTTCGCAATATGATATTCCAGCACTTTATTATAATCCATCTTATAGACTGCATCACCTGATGTAATGATTACATAAGGTTCATGACATCTTCTCAGGAAATCCAGATTCTGATAAATCGCATCTGCTGTTCCTCTGTACCAGTAACCATTATCATCTGTGATCGTAGGTGTGAATACATATAATCCACCTTGTTTTCTTCCGAAATCCCACCATTTGGAGGAATTCAGATGCTCATTCAAAGAACGGGCATTGTACTGTGTCAGCACAGCAACTTTCTGGATATGAGAGTTTGTCATATTACTTAATGTAAAGTCAATTGCGCGATAGCTTCCGGCAACCGGCATTGCTGCTGCCGCACGTCTTGAAGTCAGCTCTTTCATCTTTCTGCTGTTACCGCCGGCTAAAATAATTCCTACTGCTCTCATACTCTGTCACCTGCCTTTATCAATATCTCACCGCTTGCAAGTACTCCATCTATGTAATCCTCGGATGATGTCACTCCACTGATGGCGGTATTCTTTCCAATCTGTACTCCTCCCGGAATCACTGAATTCTCTCCGATCGTAGCCAGTCCACCGCTGTAAATATTCGGTTTCATCTTATTCGGGACTTCACTTCCGATTCCGATAGAAACATCATTTCCAATTACCGTGTCTTCTGCTATGATTGCTTTCTCGATCACGCAGTTTTCTCCGATCGTAACTCCCTGCATAATAATTGAGTCACGGACTACGCTGCCTTTTCCTACAGTAACACTTCCTCCAATAACAGAACTGTGGACTTCTCCGTAAATTTCTGTTCCGTTTGCAATGATACATCTGTCTACAACAGCATTCTCTGCAATATACTGTGGAGGAATATTCGCACTGTTCGTATAGATCTTCCAGAATTCTTCATAAAGATTAAACTCCGGAATGATATCGATCAGTTCCATATTCGCTTCCCAATAAGAGCTGAGTGTTCCAACATCTTTCCAGTATCCGTTGTACTCATATGCAAACAGCCTGTCCCCTTTTTCATGACAATATGGAATAATGTGTTTTCCGAAATCACAGTTTGGCTGGTCTTTCAGCTTGATGAGTGCCTCTTTAAGAACCGGCCAGCTGAAGATATAGATTCCCATCGATGCCAGATTACTGCTTGGCTTCTCAGGCTTCTCTTCGAATTCTTTGATCCTGCTGTCCTGATCTGTCACTACAATTCCGAAACGGCTTGCTTCTTCCATCGGCACCGGCATTGCTGCAATTGTCACATCAGCATTGTTTGCCTTGTGGAAATCAAGCATCACTTCATAATCCATCTTATAAATATGATCTCCTGAAAGAATCAGTACATAGTCCGGATTATAAGTCTCTATGTAATTCAGATTCTGATAAATGGCATTCGCTGTTCCTGTATACCACTCACTGTTTGTACTCTTCTCATATGGTGGGAGAACTGATACACCTCCAACGTTGCGATCCAGATCCCACGGAATTCCAATTCCAATATGTGTATTCAGGCGAAGCGGCTGATACTGTGTCAGTACACCAACCGTATCGATTCCCGAGTTAATACAGTTGCTAAGCGGGAAATCAATAATACGGTACTTTCCACCAAAAGCAACTGCTGGTTTTGCAACTTTTGATGTAAGTACTCCAAGTCGACTGCCCTGTCCACCCGCCAGCAGCATGGCAATCATTTCCTTCTTATACATTACGTCACCTCATTTCAAGTAAGCTAGAATCATTATACCATATATTTAGAAATAACAAACATATTTTACAATTTTTTTCATACTTTTTTCTCCTTTTTATCAATTTCTACCAAAAAGATCTTCTTTCTTTTTTTTCGATATATAGTATAATATAAACGATATAGAAGATTTATGACTAAAATCACAAGTTATTTTATAAAATCTATTAAAGAAAGGACGTATCTCAATGTATAAAATCAATTTTGAAAAGCCGATACATATTCATTTTATTGGAATTGGCGGAATCAGTATGAGCGGTCTTGCTGAGATTCTTCTGGAAGAAGGATTTACTGTATCCGGTTCAGATTCAAAGGAGTCTCCACTCACAAAGAAGCTGGAGTCTGAAGGTGCCATCATCCATTACGGACAGTGTGCCGAGAACATTTCTGACGGAATTGACTGTGTTGTATACACTGCTGCGATCAATAAAGCTAATCCAGAGCTTATGGAAGCTGTTGCCCGCAAGATTCCAATGCTTACACGCGCAGAGCTGCTTGGACAGCTGATGAAAAATTACAAGACACCGATCGCTGTATCCGGTACTCATGGAAAAACTACTACTACATCCATGATCTCTCATATTTTACTTGCAGCCGATCTGGATCCTACAATTTCTGTCGGCGGTATTCTCAAGGCAATCGGTGGTAACATCCGCGTTGGAAAATCCGAGACTTTTATCACAGAAGCCTGTGAGTATACAAACAGTTTCCTTCATTTTTATCCGAAGATCAGTGTCATCCTCAATATTGAGGAAGATCATCTGGACTTCTTCAAGGATCTTGAAGACATCAGACATTCTTTCCATCAGTTTGCAGCACTTCTTCCTTCTGATGGAACTTTGATCATCAATGGTGATATCGACAATTATCAGGAGATTTATGATAGTCTTGACTGCAATGTGATCACTTATGGTTCTTCTGATATGCTTGACTACAGTGCTTCTAACATCACTTATGATGAAAAAGGGCTTGTTGCATTTGATCTTATAAAGAACGGAAAAGTGGTTGACCATATCCAGCTTTCTGTAACAGGTGATCATAATGTGTCAAATGCACTTGCATCTATTGCTACTGCTGAACTGCTTCAGATTCCAATGGAAACAATTAAAAAAGGAATTCTTTCTTTCAGTGGAACAGACCGTCGTTTCGAATACAAGGGAACATTTAACGGTGTAACCGTTGTCGATGATTATGCACATCATCCGACAGAGATTGCCGCTACTCTGAAGGCTGCACAGCACTACCCACACAATCAGGTATGGTGTGTCTTCCAACCACATACTTATACGAGAACAAAGGCTTTCTTCCATGAATTTGCAGAAGTTCTTTCTCACACGGATCATCTGGTGCTTGCAGATATCTATGCAGCTCGTGAGACAGATACTCTCGGAGTTTCTTCTGCCGGTCTTGCAGAGGAAGCACGTAAACTTGGAACAGATGCACATTACCTTCCAAGTTTTGAAGAAATAGAAGCTTTCCTTAAAGAAAACTGCAAATCCGGAGATCTCCTGATTACAATGGGAGCCGGAGATGTTGTCAAAATCGGCGAAGACCTTTTAAAATAAGGCTTTCTCAATAACTTTACTAAACTATTCTGTGGAAAAGTTTACATAGATATCCACGTGCATGTGAACTTTTCCACACTTTATCCACATTTTCTCCACATAGTTATCTACAAAAAAGTCCTAGTTACCCACTCGAAAATTCTTTTTAAGATTCTCATATGATGTTATAATATTCACACTAAAGAGAAGAAGATATAGATTTCAGGTTGCCCCTCATCAGACAGAGCAAGTGGCAATTGGTTAATACATAGAGAAAGCAGGATAAGTTATGAAGACTTTGGTTTTAAAGAATAATTTTCAGATGAATATGACAATGCTGCCGAACAGCTTTGTAGATCATTATATGGCGAATGCGAACGGAGAGTTTGTAAAAGTATACCTTTTTCTTCTCCGCCATGTTGAGGATGCTGCATCTTCTCTGAGCATCTCCATGATCGCAGATTATCTGAATAATACAGAGAACGATGTTCTTCGCGCTTTCCGTTACTGGGAATCTGTCGGTCTTCTCAGACTTGGACACGGACCGGACGGTGGAATCACTGCCGTTGAATTTCTTCGCGATGAAGAAGAGAATGCTTGTGGAGATACAACTGATTTTTCCGGCTGTGCATCAGGCTATCCACAGGATTCAATTCCAACTCAGGCTCCGGTAGCTCCGGTAACAGAGTTCCGCTCAGAAGCTGTTTCTGCACCGGTAGAAAGCAGTATCCAGACTCCTGTTTCCAATGCGGTTCCTCTTGATACATTCCGTGCCCAGAAGGAGATCAAGTCTCTCCTGTTTATCACAGAACAGTACCTTGGCAAGACACTGACGCATACGGATGTCGACACAATTACTTACTTCTATGATACGCTGCATATGTCTGCTGATTTGATTGAATATCTGATTGAATCCTGTGTAGAGAACGGACATAAGAGTATGCATTATATCCAGAAGGTTGCCATTTCCTGGGTAGAGAACGGAATTGAAACTATATCACAGGCAAAAGAACAGGCTGCTGCATACAGCCGTAACTGCTACACGGTTTTGAATGCATTCGGCATTAAGAACAGAGGACCTGCCTCTTCCGAACTGGAATATATTAATAAATGGGCTGATACTTATGGATTTTCCACTGACATCATTCAGGAAGCCTGCCGCAGAACAATCTCCGCCATCCATCAGCCAAGTTTTGAATATGCTGACTCCATTCTCACAAAATGGTATGAATGCAATATTCACCATCTGACTGATATCAATGCCTTAGATCATGAATTCCAGAAAGAACGTTCCTTACATAGAAGTCCTGTCACAAAACCAAAGAATGTCACAAGAAATCTGAATAATTTTGAGAGACGTTCCTACGACATGGATTCTTTGGAAGAGCAGCTTTTAAAGAGCAACTAATGAAAAAACAATAGTTTAGAAGATCAATTATATTTAATAGAATTTAAAAGGAGTCTTTTCATGGGATTAAAAAATTCACAGTACCATGCAATCATGCGTAAATATGAGCAGAAACAATTACATAGCCATGACATTCAAGTGGCCCGGTATGAAGAAGTCTATAAAAAGCTTCCTGAATTCAAAACACTTGATGACTCCATTGCCTCACTGTCTATTCAGCATGGAAAGAAACTACTTGATGGAGATACCAGTGCAGTTGATTCTTTAAAGAAAGATCTTGCAGAATTACGTAATCGTAAGATTCATCTGCTCAAATCAGCCGGCTTCCCAGAAGATTATCTGGAGCCGGTTTACGACTGTCCGGATTGTAAAGATACTGGATACATTGGTAACAAAAAATGCCATTGTTTCAAAAAAGCGATCATTGGATTGCTTTATGACCAGTCAAATATTAAAAAATTCCCTGTAGAAGCAGATTTTAGCAATTTCAGACTTGACTATTATCCGGTTTCACATTACGATAAGAAAACGGGACGTTCTTCTCGTTCCATGATGGAAGATACTTTGCGCATCTGCCATCATTTTATCGACAGCTTTGGTACAGAGTTTAACAATCTCTTTTTCTATGGAGATGTCGGTGTTGGGAAAACCTTTCTCTCCACCTGTATCGCAAAAGAGATTATGAACAGAGAATATTCTGTTTTGTATTTTTCTGCTCCACAGCTTTTTAATACTCTTGCCAAGAATGCCTTTGACAAAAATGATATTGATGCACATAACATGTGTGAATACATTTTTGACTGTGATCTGCTTATTATTGATGATCTTGGTACAGAGTACACAAATGCCTTTATTGCATCACAGTTTTTTACTTGCATCAACGAAAGGCTACTGCATAGGAAATCAACGATTATTTCAACAAACCTTTCTTTGGAGTCACTCGCTGATCTTTATACTGAGCGTTCTTTCTCCAGAATTACAAGCAGATATAGTCTGTTGAAAATAGTCGGTGATGATATACGTATTAAAAAGAAGTTAGAACATTAGGAGGATTATGACTCATGTTAAGTCGTTCAGAACGTATCTTGGAGAACATACCAGTAGGAAGCCTTGGAATCATTCCTTTACTTGGCTGCGAAGAGCTTGGAAATAAGGTAAATGATTACCTTGTTAAATGGCGTCGTGAAAGTGCTCACGAGCACAAGAATGACGTTGCTTTCTCGGGATATGAGAAAGATAATTATCTGATCAATGCCAGTGTACCGCGTTTTGGTTCTGGTGAAGCCAAAGGTATCCTTGGAGAATCCGTACGAGGAAAAGATATTTACCTGATGGTTGATGTATGTAATTATAATGTTACTTACTCTCTGACAGGAAACACAAACCATATGTCACCGGATGACCATTTCCAGAACTTAAAGAGAATCATTGCTGCTGTAGGTGGTAAGGGACGTCGTATTAACGTTATTATGCCATTCCTTTATGAAAGCCGTCAGCATAAGAGAACTTCCCGTGAATCTCTTGACTGCGCGCTTGCGCTTCAGGAGCTTGTTCGCATGGGTGTAGACAACATTATTACTTTTGATGCACATGACCCACGTGTATCAAATGCAATTCCGCTGAGTGGATTTGAGACAATCTCACCAACTTACCAGTTCATTAAAGGTCTTCTTCGCAATGTAAAGGACCTGCAGATTGACAGTGAGCATATGATGGCAATCAGTCCGGATGAAGGTGGTACAAACCGTGCTGTATATCTTGCCAACGTTCTTGGTTTAGATATGGGTATGTTCTACAAACGTCGTGATTATACTCAGATTGTAAACGGACGTAACCCTATCGTTGCTCATGAATTCCTCGGAAGCTCTGTAGAGGGCAAAGATGTAATTATTATTGATGATATGATTTCTTCCGGAGACAGTATCATTGAAGTTGCTACAGAGTTAAAGAGACGTAAAGCAAACCGTATCTTTGCTGCTGCTACATTTGGTCTGTTCACAAACGGAATGGAAAAATTTGACAAAGCTTATGAAGAAGGTATTATCAACGGTATCCTGACAACAAACCTGATTTATCAGACACCAAATCTTCTTTCAAAACCATATTATATCAACTGTGACATGAGCAAGTACATTGCTCTGATCATTGATACTCTGAATCACGACGGTTCCCTGAGTGAAATTCTCAGCCCGAATGAGCGTATTCAGAATGTACTTCAGAAATACAAAAATGGTGAAACTATCTAATTAAAGATTTAGCGTAGAGATCATTTTACTGATATATGGACGAAAACTGAAAATATTATTTTAGAGAGTTGATTGTTAGAAGATGGGCATAGGAACGCCGACTCAGGGTTACGCATACTGTTCATACTAAGAAAAACAACAGACTGCTAAAAGCAAAGAAAGGATTGACAAACTCGCTGCCGCTCAGACAGCTGTCAATCCTTTCTTTAACGCAATCTATTGTTTTTCAAGTATGAGCAAGCATGCTCCACATTCGTCTGCGTCCCTATACCCATCTTCTAACATAAAGCTCCGCGAAGCTCATATTTTCTGTTTTCTGTTTATTGAAAAAAACGATTTCAACGCTAAATTTTATTAGCTACAAAAAACGTTTGAGATATGGATATCATTCTAGGGAATTTCCGTTGCGCCTACTTCTCAAGTAAAGTTCTTCTTTCGAGAGAGTAGAAATCAGATAGCGCAGAAAAACTTACTGATAGATAGACGTTGAGGGTTTGATTCAGATGACTGTTCTGTGTGCTTGGAAAGACTTAAAAAACGAAAGATTACGTTAAAGCAGTGCGAGGCTACTGTCTGAAGCGGCAGCGAGTTTGCCGAGCACTGCTTTGCTCTTAGTAATCTTTCGTTTTTCTTAGTCTTTCCTGTATACAGAACCCGGAGCCTGCATCAAACCCTCGACGTCTGTCTATTCGAATAAACTCTATATGCGATATCTGATTTTGTCCGAACTCGAAAAAGAATCTCTACGATAAATCTCTAATTATCTTATTCTTCTGTAGACTCATCAGTTTCTGCTACTGCTTCTTCAACTGCATCTGCACTTTCGTCTGCAACAGCTTCTTCTGCGAACTCATCTGTCAGATCAACATTCTCATCAAGATCGATATCATCTTCAAGATCCAGTTCATCTTCCATCTTAATATCTGTGTTGAGTTTTACATCACGGTACTTCTTCATACCTGTTCCGGCAGGAATATGTTTACCGATGATAACGTTCTCTTTCAGACCAACCAGATGGTCAACTTTACCCTTGATAGCTGCTTCTGTCAGAACCTTTGTTGTCTCCTGGAAGGAAGCGGCTGACAGGAAGGATTCTGTTGCCAGAGAAGCCTTTGTGATACCAAGCATGATCTGCTCTCCGGTAGCCGGCTCTTTTCCTTCTGCAACAAGCTGCTCGTTTACTTCTTCGAAGTCAAGAACGTCTACCATTGTTCCAGGCAGGAACTCTGTATCACCCTTCTCTTCGATTCTGATCTTCTTCAGCATCTGACGAACGATAACCTCGATATGCTTATCGTTGATCTCAACACCCTGGAGACGGTATACACGCTGTACTTCCTGGAGCATATAATCCTGTGTTGCACGAAGTCCTTTGATTTTCAGGATATCATGTGGATTTACGCTACCTTCTGTAAGCTCATCTCCGGCTTCAAGCATAACGCCGTCCTGTACTTTGATACGTGATCCGTAAGGAATAAGATAGGATTTGGATTCTCCTGTCTCTTCGTTTGTAACGATAACCTCACGTTTCTTCTTTGTATCACTGAGTGTTGCACGTCCTGCGATCTCTGTGATGATGGCAAGTCCCTTAGGTCTTCTTGCCTCGAAAAGCTCCTCGACACGAGGAAGACCCTGTGTGATATCGTCACCGGCAACTCCACCATTATGGAATGTACGCATAGTAAGCTGTGTACCTGGTTCTCCGATTGACTGAGCGGCCATGATTCCGACTGCCTCACCAACCTGAACCGCCTCACCTGTTGCCATGTTCGCACCATAGCATTTGGAGCATACACCGTTCTTACATTTACATGTAAGAATTGTACGGATCTTAACCTGCTCAAGAGGATTTCCGTTCTCGTCAACACCTTTCTTCATCACGCGCTCTGCACGACGAGGTGTAATCATATGGTTTGCTTTTACAAGGACGTTTCCGTCTTTATCTTTAAGATCCTCAGCAGCAAATCTTCCTGTGATACGATCCTGAAGGCTCTCAATCTCTTCATTTCCATCCATGAATGCAGATACATACATTCCCGGAATCGGCTGACCCGGTTTTGCACAATCTGCATCGTGAATGATAAGCTCCTGAGATACGTCTACAAGACGTCTTGTCAGGTAACCGGAATCGGCTGTACGAAGAGCTGTATCGGCCATTCCTTTTCGAGCTCCATGGGCAGACATGAAGTATTCCAGTACGTCAAGACCTTCACGGAAGTTTGACTTGATAGGCAACTCGATTGTACGACCTGTTGTATCAGCCATAAGTCCACGCATACCTGCAAGCTGTTTGATCTGCTTGTCAGATCCACGGGCTCCAGAATCTGCCATCATGAAGATGTTATTGTATTTATCAAGACCTGTCAGCAGTGCCTCTGTCAGTTTATCATCAGTTGCTTTCCATGTCTCAACAACTTCTTTGTAACGCTCTTCCTCTGTGATAAGACCACGTTTGTAGTTCTTTGTGATCTTGTCTACTGTATCCTGTGCTTCCTGCATCATCTGCGGTTTCTGCGGTGGTACAGTCATATCGGAAATGGATACTGTCATAGCTGCTCTTGTAGAGAACTTGTATCCGATTGCCTTAACATCATCAAGAACTTCTGCTGTCTGTGTAGCTCCATGAGTGTTGATAACTTTCTCAAGGATCTGCTTCAGCTGTTTCTTACCAACATGGAAGTCAATTTCCATCTTAAGTTCATTTCCCTCAACCTCACGGTCTACAAAACCAAGATCCTGTGGAATGATCTCGTTAAACAGGAGACGACCAAGTGTTGCGTCGATAGTTCCTGTCTTCTCTTCTCCATTTGCAAGAGTCTTTGTCACACGTACTTTAATCTGTGAGTGAAGTGTGATATATCCATTCTCGTATGCAAGAATAGCCTCGTTCACGCTCTTAAAGAACATGCCCTCTCCCTTTGCACCAGGACGAAGCTGAGTCAGATAGTAAATACCAAGTACCATATCCTGTGAAGGAACGGCTACCGGACCACCATCAGATGGTTTCAGCAAGTTGTTTGGTGAAAGAAGAAGGAAACGGCACTCTGCCTGTGCTTCCTGTGACAGCGGTACATGGACAGCCATCTGGTCTCCATCGAAATCGGCATTGTAAGCTGTACATACCAGTGGATGAAGCTTGATTGCCTTACCTTCTACAAGGATTGGCTCGAATGCCTGGATACCAAGTCTATGCAGAGTAGGGGCACGGTTCAGCATAACCGGATGCTCTTTGATTACTTCTTCAAGCACATCCCATACCTCTGGCTGAAGTCTCTCGACCATTTTCTTTGCATTTTTGATATTGTGTGCTGTTCCGTTCGCTACAAGCTCTTTCATAACGAATGGCTTGAACAGCTCGATTGCCATCTCTTTCGGCAGACCACACTGATAGATCTTCAGTTCTGGTCCAACGACGATAACAGAACGTCCTGAATAGTCAACACGTTTTCCAAGCAGGTTCTGACGGAAACGTCCGGACTTACCTTTCAGCATGTCAGACAGAGACTTGAGTGCTCTGTTTCCAGGTCCTGTTACCGGACGTCCACGACGTCCGTTATCGATCAGCGCA
>UMEM01009791.1_pt1 | contig 17173 bp, 8 predicted proteins | sample 1964761 | NCBI WGS metagenome assembly UMEM01 (sample SAMEA4836021, study PRJEB28245) | human gut metagenome | biome: gut microbiome; material: fecal sample | place: Denmark | collected 2008 | reverse complement strand
ATATAAAAATTACTCAGTTCACATTATACAGTATTTTTTAAAAAAGTCTAGTATTTTTTTATATGTATTAAAAATTAAAAAAATATTTACACTTAAAAAAATACTATTTTTGAGGATTTGAATAAAAATTTAATAATTTTTTTTAATTTTAATAAAAAAAAACACTTGAAAAAATAACAGGTGTTTGCTAAAATAAAAAAATGTTTTATAAATAATGTTAAATACTAATTACTTACATAAAATATAATTTTATAACAAAAAAATAGAAAGAGGAGTACTAAAATGAGAACAATTTTTCGTTGTTTATTAGAAAGTGCAGTTTATACCATATTGGTTTTACTCATTTTTTATTTTTTGCCTTATACTAAAAAGGAATTTTTAATTTTAAATTTACATCCATTAGAAATAGTGGTTGCTTTAATGTCCTTACGATATGGAACCTACTTAGGTATTTTAAGTTCTTTTATTGCAATTTCTGGATATATTTTTGCTTATTTACATTCTGGCAATGATATGATTTTATTTCTTTTGAAATTTCAGTATTACAAGTTTTTCTTAATGTTTTTATTTACTGCAATGATACTTGGAAAATTCAAATTGAATTATAAAAATCGTGAAGAAGATTTGAAAAAAGGATTTGAACACTTAGAAAATAGCTTTCAAGAAGAAAAAGAAAAAAATCAACAATTACTAGATATAAACATTTCTTTAAAAAATCAAATTATAAGAAGTGGGGGAAGCATTGTATCATTTCATAATCTAAAAAGAGAACTTCTTCAAATAAAAAAAGAAGAATCATATGAAAAAATATTAGAAATATTTAGACAACTTTTAGCTTGTGAAGTTTGTTCTATGTATATTTTGGCAGATAATAAATTAACAAGAAGATTTGAAATAGGAAAAAGTAAAATGGAAAGGGAAATTTTATTGGATACAAAAGAGGGAGAAAGGTTTTTAGAGGTATCTAAAAAAAGTACTAGTTTAAATTTTCCATTTGATATCACTGGAAAGCAACCAATTTTTATAGGACCTTTATATAATGAAAAGAATATAATGGGCTTTTTAGAAATAGAGAATTTTAGTTACACAACTGGGGAAAAATATAATTTTGAATTATTTAAAATTTTAATGGAGGAAATAAATGAAATTCTACAAAAAAGAGGGGACTAACAAGTTTATTTACTTTTTTATTGCTATTTTTATTATAGTTCTAATTTTGCAAATAAATCGTGTTATAGATAAAGGAGGATTTTTTTCATTGGAACAAAATTTTTCTTTTGATAAAAAACCAGCTAAAAATACCACATTTACCTTTGATAAACCACAAAAAATGTTAGTTTTTTATAATGGAAAATCATCTCAATCTAAGGACATATTAAAAAATTTAGAAGAAAGTTTTAAATTTAATAAAATAAATTATACTTTAGCTGATATTGGAAATATTGTATCAACAGCTGGGTATGATACTTTTATTTTTGCAACAGACAGTTTTATAGGTTTACAAAAATCAACTTTTGAAGCTGTTAAGCAGGCAACTTTTGATGGAAAAAATCTGATTTTTTTAAATACTTCTGAATATAATCCTTTTAATTCTATTTCTGGGATTCAAAAAACAGGAAAAGTTATAGAAAAATCTTCAGAAATTCATTTTACCCATAAGTTATTTCCTGGACTGGATCAACATAGCCCTAGTTCAGAGATGGTAGTTCATCCTGTTTTTGAAGTAGCTTTAAATAGTGAGTGTAAAATTTTAGCATGGAGTAAAGAAGATATTCCACTATTATGGGAGAAGAAATATGGGAAGGGTAGGATTTTATATACAAATGCTTCATTTTTTGCAGATAAAATAACAAGAGGTTTGATGAATCAGTGGATATCTTATGGAAATGACTGGTATATTACACCATTTTTAAATGCAAAATTAATGCATATAGATGATTTTCCAGCACCAATTCCTAGAACCATAAATAAGGTTATTCAAGATGAATATCAAATGAGCACCAGAGATTTCTATAAACAAATTTGGCTGAAAGATATGTTAGAAATAGCTAAACATAGAAATCTAATATATTCAGGATTTATTATTATAGATTACAATAATGCTGTTCGTAAAGAAGATATGAAGGAAGTATCACAAATAACATTAGAAGACTTAGATATTGAAGGTAGAGAATTATTTTTACATGGTGGGGAAATAGGAATCCATGGGTATAATCATAATCCATTAGTATTTGATGGAGATATTGATTTTGCAGCTTTATCTTATCATCCTTGGAGAAGTAAAGAAGATATGGCAGCTGGAATGAATCAGTTATTGATGTATGTAAAAAAAATGTTTGGGAAAAAGATAAAGTTATATGTATATGTTCCACCTAGTAATATTCTAAAAGAGGAAGGAAAGGAAGCTCTTGTAAAAAATTATCCTGATTTGAACGTGATTGCTTCTGTTTTTTATGGTGATTCTGAAAGAGGAGCCTATGCTAGTGAAATAGGTAGAGATAAGACTATCCCAAAATTATTTAATTTTCCAAGATTTTCCTCAGGTTTTTATTATGATAAAGATGAAATGTGGAGCTTATTTAATGCAATAGCGATTTATGGATATTGGACTCATTTTGTTCATCCTGATGATGTTATTTCTGATGATAGAGGTATGAATAAAACTTGGAAAGAACTAAAACAAGAATTTGATAAGCTGATAGGAGAAGTTGAGGCAAATCATCCATATTTAGAACCAATAAGAGCTTCTGAATTGACACAAAGATATATTAATATTGAAGATTTAAAGATTCAATCTGAAAAAAGAGAGAATAAAATTTATATTGGAATGGAAAATTATAGAGAACCTTTCTATATGACAATTAGAATCAGAAATAATAGTATAAAAAATATTTCTTCAGGTACATTTAAAGAAATCTATGATACAGAAGATTCTAAAGTATATTTATTACATGTTGAAAACCCAGATTTAATAATTACATTAGGAGAAAAAAATGAGCAAAAATAGAAAATTAGATGTACTTGTAATAATGCTATTTATAGTAGAGATTTTAATTGTAAAGCATTTTTATCAAACAGAAAACTTGTTTCATTTTAGAAGTTTATTTTGGGGTTTTCATGAACTTATAACTCTTATTTTTTTAGGAATTTCTTATATTCTTTTACATGAGGATATAGGCTATTATGATGTATTTTTAATATTGTTTCCTTTTATAGGTATATCTTTATTGTTATTAGAAAGAATTTTTCAAAAATGGAAATTATCAAATGCAGTTATAGATGAGTTGCTTTCTTCAGATGAACAAGAAGAAAAAAAGGAGCAAAAATTTGTTCCAGAAGAATTTGAAATAATGAGTTACTATGATTTATTGTCATCTGATAATATAGATGAAAAAAAGAAATTTCTTTTTTCTTTTCAAACAAAAGAAATAGATTTAAAAATAAAAATATTAAAAAAAGCTCTTTTGGATAAAAATATTGATGTTATACATTATGCAGCTACTGAATTAAATAAAATAGAAACAGAATTGCAAAATAAGATCAGTGAACTTGAAAAAAAAGATGATAAAGAGGAACTTTATAGGACTTATAAAACTTATATTAATTCAGGATTATTGTATGATTCTATTTTAGAATTTTATTTAAGAAAAGCAGCTGAATTATTAGGAAGTTTGGATAAAAATACTATTGATAAGGAAAAAGAACTACTTTGTCTTTATAAATTAGGCAATGAAATAGTGGAGTATGAAGATATCTTAAAAAAGAGAATAAAGAAAAAAGAAGAAAAAAAAGATATTCAAGACTACTATTATTTCTTATATCAAGAAAATCGTTTTGAAGATTTAATGAAAATATTAAAAAAATATAAATCAAAAGATATAGAAATTCCTTATTGTTTTAAACAATATGTAAAGGAGTAAATGAATAATGGCTACAATATGTTTTGTGTGTGAGGGAGCATATCCCTATGTTGTAGGAGGAGTATCTGCATGGGTACATGAGTTGATAACTTCAAATCCACAACATGATTTTAAAATATTATGTATTATACCAGACGAAAAGTTTGCAAAATTAAAATATCAAATTCCTAAAAATGTTATAGAGATAAAAAATATTTTAATGGATTCTTCTTTGGATTTCTCGTATTCTTCATTTATTAAAGCTGGTCTTCAAGAAAATGAAGAAAAGAAAGATAGTGTAAAAGAATTGATACATTTTCAAATAGATGGAAATGCTGATGAGAAATTAAATATAATAGAGAAATTATTTTCTAAAGAAATGGGAAGTCCCCTTGAAATTATTTTAAGTCAGGAATATTGGGATATATTATTAAAACAATACAAAAAATACCATGAAAAAGGAAATTTTAGCATATACTACTGGACATATAGAAATATTATTTTAAATTTATTAAAAATTGGACAAGAAGATATTCCAAAAGCTGACATTTACCATTGTGTAACAACAGGGTATGCTGGTTTTATAGGTTGTTTAGTTGCACATAGAAAAATGGGAAAATTTTTATTGACTGAACATGGAATTTATCCAAGAGAAAGAGAAGAAGAAATTTTAGGAGCAAATTGGATAGATGCAGATTTTAAAAATATTTGGATAAATTATTTCTATTATTTATCTAAATTAGCTTATCAATATAGTGATAAGATTATTTCACTTTTTGAATATACCAGAGGTATTCAGATACAATATGGAGCAGATGAAAAAAAGACTAAAGTGATAGCAAATGGTGTAGATGAAAAAAAATATGGAGATATTGTAAGGAAGAAAAGTGAAGGCTTTCATATTGGTTCTGTGTTAAGAGTTGTACCAATTAAAGATATAAAAATGATGATTAAAGGATTTAAAATAGCAGAAAAAAATATGCCTGATGCAACTCTTTGGTTAATTGGTCCAACAGATGAGGATGAAAAATATTATGAAGAATGTTTAGAATTAGTAAAAAATTTAGAATTAGAAGAAAAAGTAATTTTTACTGGAAGAGCTGATGTTTTAGAGTATTATGCTTTTTTAGATTTATTAATTTTAACATCTATTTCAGAAGGGCAACCATTAAGTATTTTAGAAGGACTTGCTTCTGGAATACCTTTTATTGCAACAGATGTTGGAAATTGTCGTGAAATACTTTTAGAAAAAAAAGATATTGGGGAAGCAGGATTAATAATTCCACCAACATCTTATACTGATTTAGCAGAAGCATTTTTAAAGTTATATAAAAATAAAGAAAAATTAAATGAATTTTCTGAAAACGGAAAAAAAATAGTCAAAAAATATTACACAAAAGAGTCTTTTATAGGACAATATCGTGAATTATATGAAGAATTAGGAGATTAAAATGGCTGGTATAGGCTTTGAATTAAAAAAATTATTTTCGGAGGAAGAAGAGCTTCCTTTTGCAAATCTAAGAGCAATTATATTTTCAATTATTGTAAGTGTTGGCCCATGGCTTATTACTGCAACATCTTTAAATATAATAATCTGGATTTCTAATCAAATAGAATTAGCTAGACCTAAACAGCTAATTTTTATGAGTAGCATTTTTTATTGTTTTATATTTTCACAAATATTAACTTGTATCTTTCAATATATAATAACAAGGTATGTATCTGATTGTGTTTTTAAGAAAAAAATTTCTAAAATTAGAGGGGCATATTTGGGAAGTATAAAATTAATAGCTATTCTTGCTTTTTTTGTTAGTTTTATTTTTATTAAGAATGGAGATTTATCAACTCCATATAAAGCAAGTTTTGTATTTCTTTTTGTATTTATGAGTTTATCATGGATTTCTATGATTTTTATCTCACTTTTAAAGAAATATCACTTCTTAATTTTTAGTTTCTTTTTTGGAAACTTTATCTCAATGGCACTAGGTTTTTATTTTTTGAAATATCCAGTAACATTTTTTAAAGAAGAACCTATTTTTTGGATGTTATTATCTTATGGAATAGGAATTTTTATCAATTTTATACTTACTTCAAGTTATATTTTAAGAGCATTTAAAGGAAAAAGTGAAAATGATTTTGAATTTCTAACATATTTAAAAGGATATTTCAGTTTAGTTTTAATAGGATTCTTTTATTCTGTTGGAGTCTGGGGACATGTCTTTATGAACTGGATTGTTGGAGATTCATATAGAATAGCTGGAGTTTTCCAAGTTTCTCCTTTATATGAAGTTGCTATTTTCTATTGTTACTGTATTTCTATACCAAGTATAGTCTACTTTGCTATTTTTTTGGAAACAAAATTTTTACCTGTATATAAGGAATATTATAAAAAGATTTGTAAAACAGGGACATATTCTGAAATTGAAAATTCTCTTAGCAAAATGAAACAAACATTATATCAAGAGATTTTATACGGAATGGAGTTACAATTTTTAATTTCTCTTACTTGTGTTTTATTAGCAAATGCAGTGTTCACATATTTTGATATGGATATTTATTTACTGGATTTATTTAGAGTAAGTGTTTTTTCAACTTATTGTGCAACTTTTGTATCCATATTAATTACTCTTTACTTGTATTTTGATTTGAGGATACATGGAATATGTATATCATTATTCTTATTATTTTCTAATTTTTTCTTTACATATATTTTTGGAAGACTTGGAAAACAATACACAGGAGTAGGTTTTTTTATAGCTTCTTTTTTAACATTTGGAATTGCAATCTTTGTTTTTCCAAAAGTATTTAGAAATTTGAATTATAGTACAATGTTTTGGCAAAATTTTGAGTATAGAGTAGGAGGAGATTTTGTGAAAAATATAACAAAGTTATTTAATAAGAAAATTTATTTAGGAATAATTTTATTATTTCTACTGTTATTTGGAGGATGTACCTCATATTATTCTAAAAATGGTTTTAACAATAATACAAAGCATAATTGGCATACTATGGGAATGTACGGAAAAGATGGACTTGATTCAGAAGGATATGCAGCAAATGGATTTAACCAAGAAGGTTTTAATAGAAAACATATGAATCAATCCACGAAAACAGCTTATGATTCCAATGGTTTTGATTATAAAGGAATCCATAAAGATACTAAGAAACCCTATGATGAAAGAGGTTTTAATGCAAAGTCATATAATGTATTTACAAATAGTCCCTATGATAAAGATGGATTTAACCAAGAAGGAATCCATAAAGTTACTGGAAAACCTTATAATGAAAATGGCTGGGATGTTTATGGAATAAATGAAAAAACTAAGACTGAATATGATGAAAATGGTTGGGACATAAATGGAATTAATAAAAGAAGTTTTAATAGAGATGGTTGGAATATAGAAACAAAAAGTAAATATGATTATGCTGGTTTTGACTTTGAAGGAATCCATAAAGATACAAAAAAAACTTATGATGAAAGAGGCTTTGATGTAAATTTACACAATGTATTTACAAATAGTCCCTATGATAAAAATGGATTTAATTATGAGGGAATCCATAAAATAACTGGTAGAGAGTATGACGAAAATGGTTGGAACTATTATGGTTTACATGAAAAGACTAAAACTTATTATAATCCACAAGGATATAATGTTGACGGATTGGATAAAGATGGATATGCAAAAGGAAAAAGACCACCTGGATTAGAAGATGAGTGGATGGATAAAAATGGATTTAATAAAAAAGGAATTTATATAAAGGGGTATTAAATGAAAAAAATAATAAAGACTTTATTTTATTTATTTTGTATTTCAACATTATGCTTTGCAGAAGAAGAGATAGAAAATACAAGAGATAGGGGAATTGATAAAATGAATTTCTATATTCCAGTAAATAAACAAAATAAATATTCTAACTTTACAGAGCTTGATTTAAGAAAAGATAAAAATATTTATAAATGGACTATGGCAGATGGTTATCAAACTTTAGGCAATAATTGGGATATTCAATATAAAATTGAAAGAGAATATCATGTTGAAAAAAAGACAAAAGCAAAATCGCATATTTGGGATAATGAAATTTATTTTTTAAAATACCATAATCCTATAAATTTCGCTGGAAAAACATTTCAACATAAAACTGTTTTAGGAATAAAACATTATGAAGGAGAGTATTCTGGAAATCGTGATAATCAATATTATAAATTATATGTTGGACAAAAATTTTCTAGATTTTTTAATTTAGGAAAAGGAGGAACTTATATAGAGTTTGAAACTGACATTAATAAAGTTTTTGGAAGAAAAAAAGATGGTTACTCATTACTTGCTTCTCTAAAAGGAACTAGTAATATTGGTTATGGAGTTCAATTTTCTAATATTTTAGAGTATGAATATTTGAATTACAATCAATATAGTAATGCTCATAAAACTAAATGGGAAACTATTCTTCGTTGGACATATGAAATAAATGAAAATATTGCTTTTTCACCAGAAGTAACATTTAAAGTTGAAAAATATAATAATTCAAAAGAAAATTATTTAATTGAATCTTCAGCAGGACCTTATGTTTTATTTACTAAGAATATTAATGATGATTTTAGAGTATATGGAAAAGTTGGAGTTCCTGTTTTTCGTAAAGATGAAAGTAAGGCTGAAGGATATAGATATTCAAAATCACAAACATCAGCATATGGCAAAATTGGATTTGAATATATTTTCTAGGAGGGATAAATGAAAAAATATCTTATATTATGTTGTTACTTCATTTTGTCTAGCTTTATTTTTTCCCAAGAAATTTATAGGGATAGAATGAGAGATTTTATACAAGAATTAAGAAAAAATACAAGCAGAGATAAAATTTTTATAACACAAAATGGAAATGCTTTATATTTTCAAGATGGAAAACTTGATGAAGAGTTTTTTTCAGTGACAGATGGAACTACACAGGAATCACTTTTTTATGGAGATGAATTAAAATTTAACACACTTACATCATCAAAATTAAAAAAAGAATTATTGGATATGTTAATTCCAATAAGACAAGCAGGGAAAGTAGTTTTAACCATTAACTATGGAAAGGGAGAAAAAACAAAAAAGAATTTAGAAAATGAAAGTAAAAAATTTGATTTTGTTACAGAGTTACTTCCTGCATTTGAAGCAAAGGAAATTTATCAACCAATGGAGGGATTTAATCAAAATAATATTTATTCTTTAAAAGATGCTAAAAATTTTTTATGTCTATTAAATCCTGAAAAATTTAGAACTTTAGAGCAGTATAAAAGTTCTTTAGAAAATGTAGATTTTGATATTTTATTGATTGAACCCTCAATAAATGGAGAATTTTTTTCAAGAGAACAAATTGAAAGTTTAAAGAAAAAGAGTTCAGGAGCAAGAAGATTAGTTATTGCATATCTTAGTATAGGAGAAGCTGAAGATTATCGTTATTATTGGAAAAAAAGTTGGAACAAAAAACACCCTGATTGGATTGCCGAAGAAAATGGGAATTGGAGTGGAAATTATAGAGTTAAATACTGGTATCCTGAATGGAAAAATATTATAAAAGATTATCAAAAAAAGTTAGATGAAATAGGGGTAGATGGATATTTACTAGATACTGTTGATACTTATTACTATTTTGAAGATAAAGATGAAACAAAAGCAAAAACTAAAAAAATAAAAAGTAAATTTAAAAAATAATTTAAGGAAATAGATTACTAAACAAAAATATAATAATAGGAGGAAAAATTATGAAAAACAACTTAGAACAAATTGAAAGACATCTACGGTCAATAGCAAAGAGGTATAAAAGTGTAAAATATTCACTTAGTTTAGCAATACTTTTCTTAATGATGGGAATAAATGTATTTTCAGAAGAAGTTATAACACAAGAAGCAGTGTCAAAAGAAAGAATACAAAATTCTGTTGGCAATCTTCAAACAAAGATAAATGATTTAAAAAGTCAGAATGATAAGCAATTAAATGGTTTGAGATTAGAGTTAATTCAATTAATGGAACAAGGAAACCAAGTTGTAAAATCACCATGGAGTTCATGGCAATTTGGAATAAATTATATATATAGTAAATGGAATGGAACATATAAAGGAAGAGGAGATAAAAAAAATTGGCCAAAAGATTTAAGAGAAAATTTTGCTGATCCTTTAAAAAGATTTGTAAAAAATGATTCTGTTACATCTTCTACTTATGGTCTAACAACACTAAATATCTTATATGAACCACCAGCAGAAATTACAGTAAGTGCTGGAATAAGACCTAAAAATGTAGATAAACTAGAAAGTAAATTTGAACCAAAAGGACCAGCTGGAGCTCTTCCAACTTTTGAACCAAGGTTAATAGGGACTCCTGGAAAACCAGTAGCACCAGCAACTCCTTCTGTGAATGTATTTGATACACCAGATATACCAGCAAATGGACAATCTTTTGCTCAAAGACCAATAATTGGAAAAAGAACAGCAGATGAATATGATAATCAAATAAGTCCTAGATTTAATAATGCTGTTGTAGCTCAAAACTATGATGAATATACACCTGAACCAGATACTCCTAATGGTAATATTGATGTTAACATGGGAAAAACTACTACTTGGGGTGGTGGAAGAATAAAATTAAAAAGTACAGTTCCAGAAGGAAGACCTTTTGAAAATGGAGCAACAGAAACAAAAAATGTAAATGGAGTTCCTAGAACAATGCCAAAAGATCCTTTTATATCAAAACCAAGTGGGACATATTATTTAAATCCTGGTAAAGTTGAAACTAAATACGTAAATGACACAGAAGGTAGAAAACTAGATACTGTAAATGCTTTTATAAGTGATTCAAGAGACCATAATACTACAATTAATGGAAATTATACAGTAAAAAATTTAGGAGATGGACCTACCACAAAATTATTTTTTAGTTATAACCCTTCTGGTGTTGGTGGAAAAAAATATGATAATAAAGCTAGTTGGGGATGGAGTGATGGAACTGAGCAAGCAGTAAATAGAGTGGCAAAATTTACAGGTAATTTAACTTTAAAAGGAGTTGAAGATCCAAATAACAAAACTGCTCTTGTTGGTTTGGAACATCAGCTATGGGCAAAAAGTAGAACTTCAACACATAAAGATGACCAAGCCGAGTGGAATAATTCTAACTCAAATACCACTTTATTAAATACTGGGAATATTACATTAGCAAGTGGAAACTATTTAGTTGGTATGATGATTGATGTTGAATATTCAAATGATAAAAATCATAAAAATCATAAAACAATAAATAAAGGAACAATAAATATAAACAGTAAAAATAGTGTTGGAATAGATTTTGCTAAATATGAGCTAGGTTTATTACAAACAGATGTTACTCTAGGAAATATTAATGTAAACGGAAGTAATAACTATGGTTTTAGAATGGCTAAACTTTTTGATGGGGAAACTAAAACTTATCAAGGTGCTGATAATGGAAATAATTTAACAGTTGATGGAAATAAATATTATGATAACACAACTATAACAGGAGAAGGTGGAAAAATAGTTGTAGATGGAAAAGAAAATGTTGGAGTTTCAATTTCCAAAGGAGTTTCTGCTGGTAAAAGTGCTAACCCAATTAGTAATATAAAAAGTTTAAATATAGAAGTAGTTGGAGAAAATGTTGTAGGTTTTTTAAGAAATAAAGATTTCTCAACAAATAATACAGGAAATATAGTTTTAGATGACACAACAGTACAAAGCTTAACTTTTGGAAATGGTGCAAAAAATAGTACCTTAGTTCGTAGTGATAATGGTACTATTGATATAAAGAAAAATCTTAATGCAGAAAAAGGTGGAAAAGGAAATAGTTTTTCACAAGCAACTTCTGGTGGTAAAGTAGTTAATCATTCAATTTTAAAAAGTACATTATCTCATTTTACAGGAATGATTTCCTATGGAAGAAGTAATAATCATCGTTCTTCTATTGCTACAAATAAAGGAACAATAGAGTTAGCAGGAGATTCTGATAGTAATATTGGAATGGCTGCATTAAATGGTGGAGAGATAAGAAATGATGATGGAACTATAAAAGTATTAGGAAAGGGTAAAAATAAGGCTACTATCTATACAGACAAAACTTCTTCAGCTACATTAAATGGAGGAAATTATTTTATTTCAGGGGAATCTTCTTCTGGAATTTATAATCAAGGTTCTACTATTTTGGGAGCTAATAATAAAATATTTGCTAGTAATGGAGCAGTAGGAATTTATAGCTCTGGTGGATTAGTAGATGGTAGCCATGCAGCTAATGGAGTGGATATAGAAGTAGATGATGGTGATTCTGAAGAAAAAGGATTAGCTGTATATGGAGAAAATGGTACAGATATAAAATTACAAAATTCAAAAATAAATATTAAAAAAGGAGCAGCTGGAGTTGCAGCATTTGGAGCAAATACTAAAATTAATTTAAATGGAGCCACTTTAAAATATTCAGGTTCCGGATATGCTGCCTATGCAACAGGTGGAGGAAAAATTGATTTATCAAATAGTAGAATAGAATTAAGAGGAAGAGCTACAGGATTTGAAATGTCTGGAAGTGGAACTTCACCAATAACATTGAATTCAGGTACTAAAATTCATGTTTATTCTAATGATGTAACAGTAATGAATATAAAAGATATGGCTTCATTAAATTATTCTAATTTAAATTCAACAGCATTTAATAGTTATCTTCAAGGGGCAACAGTACATGCTAAAAATGGTGCAACAGACTATAAATTAGCGGCTGTTGATGGGATAGGAGCTTATAATATTAATTCTAGTTTAGATAAAAAATTAGCAGTAAATCCTGCAAATAAAAATACAAATGACTATATTTTTACAAGATTATTGTCTGTTCAAAGAGCAAGAATGAATTTAAAATCTGGAAATAATGTTAAAGCTGTCCTTAGCAGTAGTGACTTAGCTGCTATGAAAGAAAAAACAGTTGTTGGTTTAGCTATGAATTCAAGTAAAAATGCAGTAAGTAATACAGAAACAGCAATAAACCTAGAAAATAATACAACTGTTACAGCAGATAGAACAGATGCAGGAAATGGAGCAATAGGTCTATTTGTAAATTATGGAACTGTTAATGTTGCCAGTGGTGCCACAATAAATGTAGAAAAAGAAAATAATGTTGTTAATGAAAAAGCAGTTGGTATTTATTCAGTAAATGGAACTAAAGTTGATAACAAAGGAACTATAAATGTTGGTGGAAAGAATTCAATAGGGATTTTGGGAATAGCTTATCGTACTGATAATGCTGGAAACAAAAAAATAGATGAATTTGGTTCTAATGCAGTTGGACAAGGAAAGGTAGATATTAAAAATCAAGGTACACTATCTTTAAATGGTGAAGGAGCAAGTGGAATCTTTGTAAAAAATAATAAAGGAACAGCAGCTTCATCAGGAGAACATAAAGCCTTAAATACTGGAACTATAAATATGTCTGGGAATAGAGCAGTTGGAATGTTGTCTGAAAAGGGATATTTAAAAAATGAAGGAACTATAAATATTACAGGTTCAAAACAAGGTATTGGAATGTATGGGCATTCAGGGTCTATTTTAGAAAATGGAACAAATGGAAAAATAAATGTTGCAGATTCTAATGATGAGAATAAACTTAATATAGGAATGTTTACAGATGATATAAATACAAAAATTATGAATGCTGGAAAAATATCAGTTGGAAAAAATTCTTATGGTATTTATGGTAAAAATATAACAACAACTGCAACTTCAAAAATAAAAACTGGAGATAATGGTGTTGGAATTTTTTCAAGCACAAAAGATAGTAATACTACATTAGATTTAGCTTCGGGTTCTGAAATAACAGTTGGAAATAATAACGCTGTTGGAGTTTTCTCATTAGGGAATAAAGCAGCTCATATTACAAGTTTTTCAAAAATGAATATTGGAAATGGCTCTTTTGGTTATGTAATAAGAAGTAAGGGAAGTACATTAAATAGTAACTATGCAGGAGAAACTGAATTGAAGCAAGATGGAATATATATATATTCTACTGATGAAGATGGAACTATCACAAATAAAACAAAATTAAAATCATCAGGAAATAAAAACTATGGAATATATGCATCTGGAAATGTAAAAAATCTAGCTGATATTAATTTTGCTACTGGATATGGAAATGTTGGTTTATATAGTACAAGTAATAATTCAAATAAAGGGATAACTAATGGTGAAGCTGGTTCATCAGGAATTAAACCTAAAATAACAGTAGGTGCTTCAAAAATTAGAGATACAAATGGAAATCTTTTAAAAGAAAAAGATAGATTATATTCAATAGGAATGGCAGCAGGTTATAGCTGGACAGAAGAAGATTTAAAGAAACCAGAAGCACAAAGATCTAATAAACAATTTATAGGAAGAATAGTAAACTATGGAACTATTTCTGTCACTGGTAATGATGGTATAGGAATGTATGCAGTTGGTAGAGGTTCTAGAGCAATTAATCATGGACTTATTGATTTAAGTGGTAAAAATTCAATAGGAATGTACTTGGATCAAGGAGCAATAGGTGAAAACTATGGAACTATAAGAACAGCTCCTAACAATACAAAAGATGGAATTATTGGAGTTGTAGCTCTAAATGGGTCTGTTATAAAAAATTATGGAACTATTTCTATAAGTGGTGCTGGAAATACAGGTATCTATAAGGCACAAGGTGGAAACAATGAAGGAAAAAAACCTGAAGTAAGCAATGGAGCAACAGATATTTCAAGTAAAGCCACAGCAGATACAAGTAAAAAATTGGGAACTTCTCAAATTTTATCACCACCTGGAGCAACAAATGCAGTTATAAAAGAAAAAGGTAAAGTATTAACACCTGATTATGTTGATAGACCAACACCTAATGCACCAAATGTTAGAGCAGGAAGTACAATATTAAATTTAAAACAACTTCAAAAATTTAATGGAAATTCTAGAGCTAGAGCATCTGAGTTAGGAATGTATATTGATACTTCAGGAATTAAATTTACAAAACCTATTCAAGGCTTAGAAAAATTAACTAATTTAAAGAGAATAAACTTGATATTTGGAGTAGAAGCTACTAAATATTCTAATAATACAGCAATTCAAATTGGAAGTAATATTCTAGAACCATATAATAAAGTAATTGAAAAACTAAGTCGTTCAGGTTCTGGTAAAAAGTGGATTCTAAATTCAAGTAGTTTAACGTGGATGGCGACAGCAACTCAAAATCCAAGCAATGGTACTCTTGGAAATGTTTATATGAAGAAAATTCCTTATACTACTTTTGCAGTTAAAGGAGATACAGATACATATAATTTCTTAGATGGTTTAGAACAAAGATATGGTGTTGAAGGATTAAATTCCAGAGAAAAAGAATTATTTAATAAATTAAATGATATTGGAAAAGGAGAAGCACAATTATTTGTTCAAGCAGTTGATGAAATGAAAGGTCATCAATATGCAAATACACAACAAAGAGTGTATGCAACTGGTCAGATTTTAGATACAGAATTTAATTATTTAAGAGAAGAATGGGCAACAGCCTCTAAAGATTCAAATAAAATAAAAGCATTTGGAGCTAGAGGAGAATACAAGACAAATACAGCTGGAGTTATTGACTATAAAAACTATGCTTATGGAGTGGCTTATATACATGAAAATGAATCAGTTAAGCTAGGAAAAGATATTGGTTGGTATACAGGTTTTGTTCATAATACATTTAGATTTGAAGATATTGGTAAATCAAAAGAAGAAATGCTATTAGGAAAAATTGGAATGTTCAAATCAATACCATTTGATGATGATAATAGTCTAAACTGGACTGTATCAGGAAATGTATTTGTTGGACGTAATAAAATGCATAGAAAATTCTTAGTGGTAGATGAAATATTTAATGCAAAATCTAAATATTATACTTATGGAATAGGTGTAAAAAATGAAATAGGAAAAGAATTTAGATTGAGTGAAGATTTCTCAATAAGACCATATGGAGCATTAAAACTTGAATATGGAAGAATAAGCAAGATAAAAGAAAAAACTGGTGAAATAAGATTGGAAGTAAAATCAAATGATTATGTTTCAATCAAACCAGAAATTGGAACAGAATTAAAGTATAAACATCTATTTACAAATAGAAAAACATTAACAGTTGGATTAGGTGTAGCTTATGAAAATGAGTTAGGAAAAGTAGCAAATCCTAAGAATAAAGCAAGAGTAGCATATACAACAGCAGATTGGTACAATCTTAGAGGAGAAAAAGAAGATAGAAGAGGTAATATTAAAACTGATTTAACTATCGGATTAGAAAATACAAGATTTGGAGCAACTGCAAATGTAGGTTATGACACAAAAGGGCATAATGTAAGAACTGGATTAGGGCTTAGGGTTATATTCTAAGAATTATCTAAATAGGACTATCATATGATAGTCCTATTTATTATATGTATACATTCCTAAACGATTATTAACTATCCACATAATAGGAATAAATATTTTTTTTGAAAATGGTAAAATTTTTGCCATTTTTTTTGTAAAATTAATAAGTCCTATTTGTTTTAATTTAGGTTCTAACTTTACAACTTCACTTCCATCTTTTACACCCCACTTAAAGACAACATTATCCATCTTCTTTAAGGTATCATGTTCTTTACTAAATTTAACAGTACCTTTATATAATAAATCTAGGTGTAATTCAAATTTAGTAAAATTATTGACTAATATTTCTAAAATTTTCTTTACTTCATTTTCATCAAAATACATAAAAACTCCCTCAGAAACTATGAGTAATTCTTTACCATCAGTCACAACTTCCTTAGTCCAACCATTTTCAAAAACTGACTTTGAAATATTTTTTACTCTATCATTTTCTTTAAAAAATATTTTTCTATTTTCAATAACTTCTGGTAAATCAAGGTTATACCAAGTTATTTTTCCATTATCCACTCTTTCAAATCTTGTATCAAGTCCACAACCTATTGAAACTATTATACAATCTGGGTATTTTTCTATGAATTTTTTTACTTCTTCATCCATTATATATGCTCTTGCTAAAATTCCATAATAACTAGCCCAAGCAGTATCAAATTTTTTAAAATCATAATCTAACTGTGAAGCAATTTCAAAAGATTTTTTATCATGTAATACAGATTTAGGACTTTCATAATCCTTAGCTCTTGCATTTAATGTTATAAGTAATGTTTCTGCTACTCCATTTAATTTGATTTTCATAAAAAACCTCCAAACTTAAAAATTAATGTTAAATTTACACCAGTAT
>UMEM01003430.1_pt1 | contig 17398 bp, 20 predicted proteins | sample 1964761 | NCBI WGS metagenome assembly UMEM01 (sample SAMEA4836021, study PRJEB28245) | human gut metagenome | biome: gut microbiome; material: fecal sample | place: Denmark | collected 2008 | reverse complement strand
CTCCGGCCCCCAACTTTCAATGTAAATGGCATTACTTGAAAAGATATCGGATATACCAAGGTCTTTCTTTGCAAGCCACATTTCAAACCAAAGTCTAATGATCCTTTCTCTATTATTCATCTCCAAAACCTGCCTCAATCCTTTCAAATTTTAATTCTCCATCAATTACTATCCAGCATATTCAAAATCCAACCATTTATTGATTGGAATTACATATGACAACTCCATTGGTTTTATTTAGAACAAAGGTGAAACCTCTCCATGATTCCCAGTAGCATTTCAGCTTTCTTAATCTCCTCATTGAGCAAGTCATCATATTCCTGTTCCAGCCATTCCGCCCGGTCAGCAATCCATTTAAACTGCTCTTGAGCCTACATGTATCTCTGATGAACAAAGAAGCATTCACCTACAAAACAACGTGCTTGTGTTTTGCCAACGATATCATCATCCCAAAAGTCAAGAGCTGCCAAAAGGCTTTCCAGCGCTTTTTCCTCCAAGCCTTTTGCTAACTGCATTTCTGCTTTTTGAAGATATAACTGCGTTGTCATAAAAACTCCTTCTTAATCAAAATCCATCCAGACCAAGTGCTTTCCGCAATGCAGGCATTGAAACAAATAGCACTGCAAATGACCGCCATTGACGGATTCCTGGATCATTTCTTTCTGCTCATCATCCCACATAGGGTCATCCAGTACTTCATCCATGACATCTAATGTCTGCAATTCCATGGCACCTACTCTACCCAAGTAGGCACAGTAGTCACCGCAGTGGGCACGCCAGTATTCCTGCTGCCAACCGCAATAACCGGGTGTATGGTGGATGAGTTCGTCCAGTTTTTCGGCATCCTCCACACCGTCATCTACGGAATAATCATCCTGAAAACTGCCGTCAAATTTTTCAGCCGCTTTTCCACTGGCAATACAAGCTGGACACAGGTAATCAATGTCTTCCACAGCATAGAATGGCGCTTCATAATAAATTTCTGTTGTTTTGCCGCAGCAGTCACAGGTTACACCTTCTTTTGATATCTCAAACGCTCCAGTGTTTAATGGATTGGGGTGGTATTTGAATGTTGGTATTCCCAGTTCTGCCAGCATTTCTTTTTCTTTCCGAATATCTTCTTCTGTTTTAGGCTTGGGAATGGCAAAATCGTTTCTCCAGTTTTCTGCATATTCCTTCATTTTTCCCAAGCGTTTTTTGATTTTGATATCCGAAAGATCTCCAATACTAGATAACAAATCGTAGGCATCTTTTTTATAGTTTAAAAGATCATATACATTGACCAAAACTTCTTTTGCCTCTATCTCTTCACACTCTTCCAGTCTTTCCTTAAAATCATAAAGAGCAGTCACGCTGCCAGAGTCACCCTTTGATTGTTCAAACTGCTTTTTTAATGCGATATATTTTTCTTGATACACATTCATACTTCCACCCCATTTCAAAGAATTCATTCTTCGCAAGCATCACAAAGCTTGTCCATAATATCAGAAATTTCTGTTGGAATGCCTTCTTCCCATTCGGGATTTTCAATCCGTTCTCCTTCCAGGGCCAAAAACAATTCTTTTGGTATTTTTACTTTTGCTTCTTTTTCCTCATACTCAGCGACCCAATCATAATAATCACTATATTCATCGTTTGCAGGATCAAAAGCATATCTTTGATTTCCATAAAAGCCAGAAAGGTAATTTTTTTCAATGGTTTCAATGATGTCATAATCTTCCAATGCCCACGAAGCTTCTTCTTCACATTCCTTTCTGTCGGCAAATTTCTTATAGAATCCAGGGGTCATATACCAATATAAAAGCAAAATCGTTCCTTTATCTGTATCTGATTGATCTACAATCCATCGAATGACTTCTTTAGAATTGTCAAAATTCCAGCAAAGTGCAAGCATTTGTCTTTCTTTTGGCCCATGTTTTTTCAGGTAATCAATCACCAGTTCCATACTTAATGCATCAAATTCATCTTCTGTAATTTCAATTCCATTCCAATCAAAGTCAGGATCTAAAATGTCCTTGATATGTAGCATATTTTCATCTCCCTTCAATCCCACCAGAAGTACCAAACCTTAGACTGCCACAATACATCTGCCAATGAGCCTACCGTAGTACCTTCTGGGCCTTGATCCACTACATCAGGGCAGAAACCATACTGCTCTAAAGCAAGATCCATAGCCTTTTCTTTTGAAATAGCAGTCGGAAGGTCAAATTCCAGCTCATCATGTGTCATGGCGGCAGGCAAAGCACCATACTGTTCAAACCAATATTTCGCCACCGCCATAAGTTCCGGTGTATCCGGGCATTCATTCCAGTTTCCAAAAGGCAGGTATGCAAAGATTTCCCATGGATGTTTTACTGGAATTTTAGCCAGAATCAGAGGATATGTCATGTCTGTATCGTATTCACAATAGCTGGAAAAACGATTATTTTCGTATCCATTTTCCATTTTTCCCAGTATTTCTTCTGCCCAATCCATATCATCATCGTCAGCTTCTTCTTTCCGAAGTCCAATCATTTCCTCCAGAACAGCCTTTCCGTCTTTGAGAGGCGCTGCAAGCATCTGTTTCCTGTATTCCGCCACCTTGCCCGGGTCAAAGGCATAGTTGTCCTCACCATCGCTGTCCGGATCGGAATTCATAATGAGGCACTCCCACAAAATTTCATCTACTTTTACCAATACCGGAATATATCGCTCACGGACGCTATCTCTCTTCGCATAGCTGTAAGCTGCCATGATGGGATCGTCATCCTTCATAGCGGGAAAATAGGTGCATTCACAATCCAAATACTTCATCATGGCACAGGCCAGCTCAGAAGGTTCCAGTGTGTCCTCATTAAAGTCCTGTCCCTGCCAGTTCATAAAGCGTTTCTTAATCACCTTTGCCATAGCTTGATAATATTCTTCATCAAAAGGAATAAACAAGTATGCTTCATCCTGAATTTCATCGGAATAGTTACGTTCCTGACCGATGATGCCAATGGCGTAGTTGTCAATATCACTTGGGAAATAAGGACTGTCGCTTTCGCCATAGTAATAAGAAGCAAAAGCCAAACCAACCTTGTTGAACAGTGCCCCAAAGAGCTTCCCTTTCAGCTGATCCCGGATAAAGCCACGCAGATCAGCATGGCTCAAATCCGCCATAAATGACTGCACCTGCTCCCAGTACCGCTCCATAAATTCCACACTCATCAGGTCATGCTCCATGCACCAGCGCAGGTAAATTGCCATATGATTATAGGCGTTGATCTCATCCACTGGCAGATTCTTTTCTTGAATGGTTTCCAGATGCCAAACTGCATCGTCCATCTCATCAATGCCGTCGCCATTCTCTACACTGCCCATAGTACCCCTTGTAATGGCATCCTGGCGGTTGGGATTTACCACAAAGCTGATGCCATCCATTTTGTCCAGCAGAGCGTCTGCGTCATTGGAAAGCTTGTACTCCAGTTCATCCCGATAGAGGGGGATTACCTGATAGAAGTTTACCTCTTCGCCGTTCGGCAAAATGCAGACCTCGCTGCCATCCTCTGTACCCTGGGAACCAGCCAGAATAGCGGCACAGAGTTTCGTATTTTCCGCAAAATTCTCCTCATGATCCATGGTATGTCCAAATCCCAACCAGGTGTCACTGGCAATGGGCAGGCGAGCCAGTGTTTTCAGTAAACGAATCGGCCAGTACCATTTCTCATCTTCGAAATTCTCTTTTTTTATTTTCCAGTCTTTTGGCAGAGCAATGGCAAGTTCTGCTCGCTCCAGCTTGTATTCTGCAAGCTCCTCTGGCACATTCATCCGATGGGCACCCATACCCATGGTGACCAAGGTGTAGTAGTCCCGTTCCGCAGAGGGTGGCACCACGCAGATATCTACATGAATATCCGTAGAGACCAGTTCGTGAAACACATTCTCGAACTTGCCGAAATATTGCTGGATGTGACTCTCGATGGCTCTCATCTCATCCTCGGTGTAGACTTCCGTCTGAACGAAGTCTTTCTCCTGGAATACTTCATCGTCTGGGTCGTTGTCTGTTGATTTCCAGGAGATTTTCAGTGTCATCTGATCTTTCGGCAAAGATATGCCCGGACTGCGGGTGATAGTATGTTTATCTTCCGCAGAAAAACCAATGGTTTCTCCGTCATGAAGTTCCACATCATTCTCCAATACATAGGATGCAAGGCTTGCGAGGAAATCTCGTAAGTCTCCCGGCTCTGCGTCGGTACCCAGCACTTCCATCTCATCCTTACCGAATACATCCATACCATAGGTATACGCATTCATACCATTTTCATCACGGTACAGACCAAACCAAATCCAGTTAAAGATAGGCAGTTCATCATCGTGCATCATATCAGCAAAACCTTCATAGAAACGAGGTTCAAACACAACGCCACTGGTATAAATCCCTGTTGCGTATTTCTGACGGCAGCAGGCAGCTACCAGTTTTGTATAGAGCTTGCCTTTTTCCAGAACATCTTCCTCTTTACCAAGTACCGCTACCATAATATGAGCACAATGCTCTTTTGCTATTTTTACAGCATCATCCCACATATAGTTGTTTTCCGCGTTCACTTCCGCTTCACCATTGGGAATAGGATAAGTTCCAAGGCTAACAGCAGCAAGCATATCCCCCACTTCAAATACCAACGCGTCGTCACTCTTATCCTCACTTGCGTCATATTCATCCACGGTGATATCCCATTTTTCCTTCATATCCCGAATAAACTGCTGCTTGTCCCACTTTCCTTTGGATAAGAGGACAAAGCCAGTGAAAACACCTTTATGATCTCCTTCGTTTTCCTCATCCTCTTCCGCCTCGGTACGTTTTGTAATTTCCTTCTGGCATTCACGGATCACAATGGCGGCATCTTCATCTTCTGGATCTAATTCCGCCCAGCGCTGTGCGTAAACGATGGCCTTTTCTTCCTGTCCATGGAGATATTGATAAGCATAAGCCATGCGCATATTCCATTCTGCTTTGTTCTGACCTTCTTCTCGGACAGATTCCAGCACATCAATGGCACGCAGGAGCGCCTTGTCCCCTTTATAGTTCGGCGTCCCCTCTTGATGGTCACCCAAAATGGCGTAATTCTCCAAAGCCCTTGCCAAAGCGTAAGACAGGCGGTAATCCCACCATTCCTCTGGAATGATATTCATAGCCTGCACACAGCGTGTAAATTCATCGTCATCATTCCACTGCTCCAATTGCTGGTAAAATGCTTCCGCATTTTCTGGTGTATAGGGGATATAATCCATTCCCATCAATGTTTCTTCCAGCTCGTCTGCACTTTCTGTGGTATCCGGATCATCATTTTCGGTATGTTTCAGATACACAGTGGATGCTTCTCTGCGGAATGTATGGAAACTAGCCCAAGGAATATCCGTATCAGCAAAAAATTCCTTTGCCATTTGCAGCGCGGCACGAATATCCCACGCAATAAAATCTACATAGCCGCAATAGATACCCGTAGCACCGCCAATGAGTGTAAGTACATCTTCTCCATCACCTTCCATCATAGCTTCTTCAAGCTTATCCCGAAAATCGAAAATCTTCTGGCTGCCTTCTTCCTCACGCAGTGTATCCAGCGGATAGCAGAAAAAACCTGCCACGACACCATCAGCATGGAGATCGTCCATATAGTCATTATCATTGTTCAGATAGCCATTGATGTAAGCTGCGCAGCAAGTAGAGCCGGCAATGGTATCCATTCTCCAATCTGCATCTGGATCTTCATTGGGTTCCATGCTGTATCCAATATAGGTTTCCAGATAGCTTTCCGGATCTGTGGAAAGGTCTAAACCTTTTTCTTTCAGGATGTCCGGCAATTCGGAAAGCAGTGCGGCAGGCTCTGCCTTCGGTTCTGCCAATACATCAAAAGCATCGATATATCGCATATTGGGAATTTCACCCAATACCTGATCCGTCAGTGTCGTCAGCATCCACCATACACGGCCTTCTTCTTCCGCAAGCATTGGAAGCAGTTTTTCACAATAAGTTTCTAAAGCGAAACGGTTTTCTTCAATTTCCTCTAACCATATCTGCACATCATCGCCGGAAATATCCCATTCACCTGCACGCAGACCAATGTTTTCCACTCTCTGACGTCCCACCAGAATATTCCAATGTTTCAACACCTCTTTGGGTGCGCGCTTCCGGAAGTAAACCAGTTCAAAAAGCTGTACTTTATTGCCTTCTGGAGTAAGGATCAATTCATGCTTTTCGCCGTTGAAGCCCATTTCAAAAGAAATATCCTCGAAAGCAATATGTAAAATCGCCCCACACTTATCAATGAGTTCTTCACCACGTTGCTGATTTGCATCTTCATTCATGATTTGGCGCAGATTGGCTTCCTGCTCGACAAATTTCTCCCATGCTGCTTCTACTTTTTCTCGGAAACACGCAGTGAACTGAGGCAGTGTGATCTGTTCTTGGCACCATTCCATGAATTCTTTGGTATCTTCATCGTCAGGACGAGCTTCCAAAGCTTTCCGAAAGTATGATAGTGCTTTTCCTTCCTGATCCAGGTAGAAATAAGAATAACCCATGCGGAAATTCCAAAGGTGATCGCCAGCAAAATATTCTTCATGTTTCTGTAACAATGCAACAGATTTTTTGAGTAACTCTCGGTTAGACCGTACCCCTAAATTGTTATAGGCACGCGCCAATTCACTATCCATTTCTGGTGTTCTTTCTTCATCTGGAATTGCTTCCAAAGCATCTATGATTTTTTGATATTCGTCCGCTTCATGCCATTTCTGGCACTGTTCCAATAAATTCATCTGTTTCACCTCTGTCTCTGGAGATTTGCAATCTGTTATCTGCTGGAAAATACCGTTTTCATCCTTCACGAAAGCAGAATTGTATGGTGCTTTCAACAAAGGAATGATATCAGGATCATCATTACAAATGGTATTCAATGTGTAAATGCCAGCATTGTTTGGATCATCCATATAAGCATCGCTTTCATCGCCGGCAGTAAAACGCCAGCCACTGTCCCAGTCACCATCGGGATTTTCTCGATAACAATAACCAACTTTACAACCATCTACTGTGATACGATTGGTCGCAATGCAGCCTTCCGCCCCTTCCCAGTCAGGAATCAATTCTTCGATATCCTCAGCTTTCAAAGAATAGTTTCTGTTTTTTCCGGCAGACTCATAAAGTTCCTTGCGCACCGCTTCTACATCCTCTGCCATTTCCAGCATATCTTCATCATCCACAAGCTCACGCAAATCATAGCTAAGAGGATCTTTAGAAAAATCAGCCAAAGCCTGATTCATAGCGTCATGTTCTTGCGCAGTAGCTGTAATACGAATATAGCGTGATGGTGTGTTATAAGTATCCAAATCATGCAGGTTTACGCTACCATTCACACTGCATTCCAACATGATAGCCGCAAGGTCAGTAATTACATCAATAGCAAAATGAAAATCCATTTCCACGCCATTGGAATGGGTAAACTCCAGATACTCTATTGTTTGATGGAAATCCCAGTTTTGTTTGTCCAGACCGATCTTTGAGAAAATTTCGGTAAGAGAGATTTCCTCTTTTTTCTGATCCTCTAAAAATGCCACAAGATTCAAGCTATCATCTGTTCCCCCGATATAGTTACCCCAGTATTTTTCAATATACATATGCCGCACCTCCAATTCCGCTATCACAAGCTTCGTTCAAATCATAAAATTTATTCTGGCCATCGGTCTCCCTCGCATCTGCTGATAAAATCATAATGCAGACTTTCAAAAGAATCATTGGGATAAGATTCTCCATCCTGATGAAGTTCCAATCCATCCAAGTCCATCATTTCATTGATATACGCTAGCGTATCATGAATTCCAGCAATATGTTCATCCTGAAGCATCTCTGCCAACACGCTTTTTTGTTCAAGTGTCAAAGAGGAAAGGAATTCATTTTTTGCCTGATTATCCTCTGTGTGAGGAAAACTACCTTCTAAAACCCATTTTGCTGTCACGCTATTCTTTTGTTCCACAAGACCATCAATAAATGCTTTATATAATTCTAATTCTTTGCCCATACACATCTTCCTCGTTTTACCATTATATTTAAGAATTTATTTTGATTTTGGATTTTCACAGATGAGTACGTATAATGCTTACTCTTCTAACCTTTTCAGATATTGTGCAGGAACCATCTTTGTCAGCCATACACCATTGGCGGATAGAAGAAAAGCGTATCCCTCCTGCTGCATCTGCCCTGCATTGACCAGATAAATGATTGGTTTTCCATGTCTACGTCCTACTTTTTCTGCCGTTTCCGTATCAGGAGACAAATGAACATATAACCGGTTTCCAGGAAGTAACCCTTTTGCCTCAATGGAAGCAGAAAACCGTTCCGCTGTCCCATGATACAAGATTTCCGGCGGCTCCGTCACAGAAAGCTCCACATCGACCTGTATGGAATGCCCTTGATTTGCTCGAATCTTGGTTTTATCTTCGTTAAAGGAATACCTCTGTTTGTTGTCGGTTCTTACAATTTCCTCCAAAATTTCAAAATCAATGGGATATTTCTTGCGAATACCTGCTAAAAGTTCCTCCACATTCGCCCAACCATTGGTATCCAGCTGAATTCCAATGACCTCTGGCTTATGCCGTAAAATCAAACTGATATATTTGTTGATTTTTGTTAAATCATAATTCTTCTCTTTCATCCTTATCCCTCACTGTTCACGCTCCGATTATCATTCCATCTCTATATGGACAACAGTTCTGTAAAAGTCGTAATCACCATTCAGTTTATGATCCTCATGGACTTCTGGTTTACAATGTGGCGAACAAGGAAGAAACCCCAAGATCATCCCCAAACCACCACAGATATTGCGTCCGCCATCACTGCCACAGGTAGTAAACGCATCAGCTTTCACCACTTCCCGCATATATGGATCATATGCAATGGATAGTCCAAAGAAGTTCGGTTCTTCCATATCGAAGGGTTTATCCTCATCTTCCGGACTTTCAAAATGGTGCAGGTGCATGGAGTAGTCCAGCCCATCTCCCCAAGGAAACAGGGTTCGACATCCACCACCACATAAATAAGCCCATTCATCTGTTGTAGGCAGCGAGAGCCCCTGCTTTTCCATTTGTTCCAGAAGTGAGTCATAATCCATTTGGTTATAGATCCAAATCTGGAAGCCCTGTTCTGTTCGTTCAATGCGTGCCGACTGATGCAAGGTAAGACTGTCAAGGTCGCTCCATACAAAATCACGGAATTTTTTCAGCCAGTCAGGATGGGTGGTCAGTCTGGGATCGTCCATTTTGACTGGTTCCCAGCAGAGTTCTTCCAGCTCACGTCCAACCAGCATGGGACCAATGGTTGCTTGCCGAACGGAAGCCATGCTTTCCCGAATCATCTCATCCGAATCACACTCCATCTCCCATTCCTGAAGCAAACAATCCAGCTCCTCTTGGCTGTCCTGATTCAGCCCTACGGCGAACTGTTCCCAACCCAGTGTGACAGTATCACCGGGAACAAAAACAAATTCTCGGCTGTCTTTCTGGAATATGCCAGTGGTGCAGCTCTGACCCCATCGTTCAAAGGTATGTAGACCGAGAAAGTTCATATCATAACGAGCAGCCAGGCTCTCCATCAGTGCCTGCTTCTCGGTAGTTTCCATTTGATCAAAGTGGGTACGAAATAGTTTTTCATTCAAAGCAAGTCTTCTTTCTATTTATTTTGCATATTTCATCAGATAGCTTCGACCATCCTTTTTTGCCCATTCCAAATATTGTGGTAGCAAACTGGAATGAATGGAATCCAGCCACAAGAGAACTGCAATACGCTGGTATTGTTGCAGTTCTGCTGTATAACAATCTCGTTTCCAGAACTGTGTGGCAAATTTCTCACACAATCAGGACGCAAATCAGGCATTACCATAAGTGCTCGCCTGCTTACGTATTCATGAGGATCATTTGCAAAATCCAAGATTAAGTCTTTCGCTTCTTGGCTGCATTGACATTCGGGTAAGTAGGCGGCAAATTGCCATTTTGCCTCGTTCTCATTGGATGTTATAACAAACCGACAAAGGCGTTCAAACCAGTTCGTATGCAGAGTGGTTTCGTGTATAAGGCTTTCACAATCGTTGTCTCTTGCGATCAAGTAAAGCATCTCATTCAAGAGGATATTGTCTGCTGTTTCTGCGTCCATTTTATTGAGCACATGACAAAAAGCATAGTAAGTGTCATTCCAGTCTGGATAATCGACTTCCCACACGCCGCCAATCTCCTCAGTAGTTTTCCCGGGATAAGTAGTTTCCTGCCATTTATGAAATTTTTTTGCCTGCTCCAGCAGACGCTCTCGTACACCCTTTGGCATATACTCACCTCACATTTTGTCCAAATTTTCCTGTAAATTTCCCTGCATCAAATGTTGAGCAATGGTTCGATTCAGTTCTTTATGGGGGTAGTAGACTGCCTGCTCAATATCATGGAGACACTCTTTCATCAATATCTCCAGAGAAATTCCTTCCCTTTTGCCATAAAGATGACCAAAAGCATAACAAAATGACTTGAGAAAACGAAAGATGTAGTCATGATTTCCACGCATATTGGGCAGGTCATTGAAAGATCCCATGCCTCCATATGCTCGAAGATGATGGGCTACCTCACGATGCTGAGTCCAGTCCTGAATATTTCGCTCTAGCCAGTCAATCCAGTTTTTGAATTCCGGGTGGTCTGCATGTAGAATTGACTTCAGACAGATCAACGCTTCAGTATAAATATCTGTCTGTTTCATAAGATTTCTCCTCACTATTTTCCGAAATGCTCCAAATACAATTCTCGTACAGAATAAGGGCCTACAAGAGTCGTTTCCTGCCTGCCATCCCAAGAATATACATGAATTTTCCCCTCGTCACCAATGTATTGCTGCTCCTCAAAGGATGCAGGAAAGGGAAAGCTTTCCACAATGCTCCAGTCAATCCTGGATTTCAGCGCATCAAACTCCTCCCGCTTTAGCCGCTTGAAGTTAAATTCCAATGCTGCCCCAATTCCATCGAACAGCAAGTCTGCGTATTCTCTGGGGGTGATGCTCTCGCTCACATTGGCGGCATCAATATTTACATCCAGAACCTTGTCACCACAGTTTGTCCAGATTTTATCGGGAGAGAACCAGGTGGTACGTTTCCCAGCGTCTGCAAAATCCTCACGGGGATACCATCCGTTTGCACTATCAGGCTTAACACCTTCCCGAAGTGATCCGTTGTATGGGGAAAGCGGATAATATTGGTGTCGCACCGGATCAAATCGTTGAAAAGCAATTTTCAGCAGATACCTATGCTTTTCGCTACGCATAAGCTTATGGGGGTTCACGATATTTTCTTCGATGAAGCTCCAAATGTACTTATCCACATGGATGGATACACGGGGACGGCCAAATAGTGTAATTTTATTGTTATCTGTATCCACATTGAACCAGATACGGTTGATCTCAACCATTGTCATTCCTCGCTTTCTCCAAGTACTCCGTCATAAAAGCAACTCTCCCAGATAGCCTCAAATTCAGCCTTCTCTATGATACAGGCATAGAACTCCTTTCCCCATACATGGGTATTAAATTCTTCCACGGTGGGAATGGGTACGATCTCAATCACGCCATCATAGAGATCTGCAATATTGTGCGTATGTCTGTCTGCAAAAATATCAATGGAACGGAGTGCCAGACGCTCGTTTTCTGTGTCAACTTCATAGAGAATGATAGGTGGTTCTCCATCTGGTGCATCCTTCCAAAATAGTTTGATATATTCTGTCACGATTCTATCACTCCATTTTTTTGCTAATACTATTCTATATCACATTTTGTCGTTCCAAAGCCTCTTTCACATCTTCGTCATGGTCAATACAAAAAGCGATAAAATCTGAAGTCTTTGGAATTTTCTCAAATACATCTGTTTTCTTGAAATCTCGCAGAATATCTTCGCAAAAATCCATGATTTCTTCGCATTGTTTGTCTATATCATCCTGATACTTTGCCGCCAGTTCTTCTTCCTGAAATACATCCACCTGAGAAATATCGGTATATTCCTAATCACCTGGGTTGTAGCGTAAGTCCAGAATATTTTCTTCCTGATCATATATTTCATATTTCTTTTGATACCACTGTAACGTCTTTTCAAATTCTTCGATGGTATTCATACAGACCAAAAAATTAGCATATTCTACATTACAATCAAATGCCAAAGCATAAAATTGCAAATCGCTGTGTGTATGTAAAAATTTTTCCATATCATGAATCAATAACGCAAGAACTTCATCTTTTGTCATACCCTCACAACCTTTTCATCAATTTACAAGCATCTGGGAGTAGCCATGACCTCCTGAAAGAATCTCTTCCAGTTTCCTTGCAATTTCTTCTACAATAACATGACAAGGGTTTTCCTCCCCTTCTATTTCTAATCCCTGCAATTCCATACAATGCAGTGTTCCAAATACTTCCAGTACATGTCCCGTCAACTCATAAATCATTCGATAACCTTCGATATTGTCCGCATCTGTTTCCCCGTCTTTAGCGGTCATCAGACCAATGATTCCTACTGCTACTGTAAACGCACCACAACAGGACTGCTCTGTCTGCATTCCGATCCCCATCACAGAGAACATCCTCCGGGTTTCCTCACTTAAATGCAGATGATAATATTCATTACACGCTTTGAACATTGCTTCCGCACAGCTTAAATTTGTACCAATGTGATATTGATTCACTAATTCGTATAATTTCATGTTTCCCATACTGTCCCCCAATCACATAACATCTCATTTTTCGTAACCCTTCGCAGTTCATCCCGTACTTCCATCAGCGCAAATCCCAGAAGATTTTCACCACGCCACCCAAAGGGATTTTGTGCCTCTGGCGTATCCGCAGACAGCTGAATCCCCCAGATACGATCATAGGGACTTGCTTCCACCAAAACGCTGTCTCCTGTTGAAAGAAGAAACTCACGGAGTTCTCGATTCTGGCTGAACTTGCACCAGTTCCCATTCAGCACAATGGCATATTTGAACTTGTCCCATACGGCTTGGTCAAAGCCTCGCACCTTACGCCCCAGTGCCTTGATTTGCTTAGGGTCGCTACATCCCAGTATCTGTTCTCGAATTTCTTGGTCACCAAACAGCTCTGCTTTGCAAGCCATCATATACTGCTCCATACACAGATAGGTATTAGCGATGGACCAGAAGTCCTCCATCCACCATTGACTTAGGCAACTTTTTGTAATGCTGTCATCCTTAGAAGGCTGGTGCCCCCAAAACAAACATAACTCTCGCTTTCTCCCATCTGCAACCTCCTGCTGGAGCCATTGCTTTGTGTATTTCGGCTGTCCTTTCGGCTGCCATACTTCTACAAAGAAGTCTCCATGTTCCAGCACCTCACCGCTGTCCTCATCATTCCACCAGCCCTTCCATGTGATCGGTTCTGGGAACAGGGAACGGTATTCCTTCCGTTCCTCAGGTGAAAGCGTATCCAGCCAATCACCAAATCTATATATGTAATCTTCCCCATAACCCATACGCCAGCCGATAGAATATCTCTCTATTTCTGGAAATGCCAGCCAGGGAGGAGGCATTATTTTCTTATCTTTCAATAACATGATACTTCATCCCTTTCCAGTTAGATATTGTCCAGTTCTTTCATCACATCCAAAGGAAATCCATCCATAGATGTGATTTGTGCCAACTCTGTTTCAGTCAGATTTTTCAGGAAAATGCAGTATTCATCTGGATAGCCACCGACAAACTCCATTTTGGGCATTTCAATTTGCTGAGGGTCAGTAATCCATAGACAAGGTTCTCCTGTTGCCCAAAATCGTGTCAGTATAAGCACCTGACCTTTGTAAAGCACTTTCTGTTCCATCCTTATTCCTCCTGCATCTTTTCCAGCAGTTTTACAATACGTTCTCGATTCTTTGCGGTTTTCATGAAGGTAGGAAGATGGTCGGACTGAGTCTTTTTCGCTCTTCCCATCGGCTTTTCCCGCAGGTCGGCTGTGAGATAGTCAATCAGATAGGCAAGATGCTCCCGGTTAATTGCCCAGATTGGCTTTCCTTGAAAAGATGTAAGAAACCACAATTCCAAACCAAACCACGGTTCCTTTCCCTTATTGATTTCAGCTGCATAGGAAAGTGCTTCCGCAGTCTTATGCACTTCCCCTGACATGGTTGTTCCACAATAGGGACATTTCACATGAAGAATAGAAAATTGCTGCTTTGCTGGATCTTCGATATCCACCCGGTAATATCGCCCACAATTCTTGCATTGGTTATGGACATCATAACGATATACGGTTCGTTCTTTCTCTGCTTGATAACCACAGTTGGTACATTTAAAATAGGCACTTTTCTCGTCAGCAGTTACAATACCCACGCCATGGCATTTGGGACACTTCACCTGTGTGCCTATGGTAAAAGCGCTATATGCACTATGGGTAAAATAAGGTTCGTCTTTGATTCGTTTCATGGGTTCTTACACCCCCTATCTGTTTTTCGTATCTGTTATAACTTGAACTTAATCTGTTTCAAATCCTTTGCTTTGATTGTGAGATCAAAAACTCTTTTTTCTATTTCTGATATGGTGTTGATATACTCTTGTGATGCTTGTATCCGTGTAAGATATTTCAGATATCGATCTAACTGACTTAATGCTCGGGTTCTGTACTTTGCAATTTCACCAAGCTGCCAATAATCTTGACCTGCCATATAATCATTTACATTTATCTTTTGTATGGTTTTCACATCCAAAGCACTATGTTCTTCTTTTTCTGTTTTGATGCAAGAGAGCATATCCTCTATGGAAAACCGTATGCCACGTTCACAAAGAAAACGCAGTTCATCAAACAAGTGATTTTCCACAAAGTGCTCTGCCAAAGGTTCAAAAATCACATCGTCTGTATACCAGCCACCATGGGCACAGGAAATGAGTTCTCGATATCGTTTTTCTGCAATCCACTGCCGCAGCATGTGTTTCATGCCTACCATCCAAGCATCTAATCTTGCTTTCGTTTCTTCGGGACTGTCATATGCTGTTCCATAACAGGGGAGATTATTTTCCTTCAGCCATTTTGTCACTTCTTTGCTGAATTTTGTATAACTCACTTTTCTTCCACCTCAAAAATCTCTTAATTCCTCAAACTTATCAAGCAGCGCATCCTTGCTGATGTCACATTTTGGCAGCGCATCCAAAATGCCACACAAAGCCATATAAATTTCATCTCGTTCTTCTGTTTCGATAAAACGCATCTTATTAAAAGTCTGTGTATAAGAAGTCACTGCCTCCAATGCCTGATTCTGTGCGTTTGAGTCAGACGCAGCAGCCAGTTTCAAGAGCTCAGATCGAGTCTTGCGGTACTGATTTGCTGCCTTTTTTGCGGCAGATGCAGGGATATGTTCCGCACCATCCCAGTTTCGGAAAGGGTTATCCAAATTTTGTGCCAGCCATTCTGGTTTTCGAGGTTTTGTAATCCGCAGACTCATTCCTTTTTTGCCTTTCCAAAGTTTTTTTGCCATCTTCGCCGCATCTTCCGGCAAGCTGGTCATCCAAAACCATATAAGTGCAGGCATCTGTTCCTGAGTAGGAATATCATCTGCTGTAAAGCCAAACAGATCGTACGTCGAAAAATCTGTCAGTTCTGGAAGCCGGTTTATGGCAGAAAAATTTTGTAAGTTTCCCGGTGCACCCGAAAGGTGCAGTTCTTTCAAATGAGGATGCACCTCAGAAAGACAATGTAAATCAAAGTCCTTGATACGAATGCCTTGAAGTCCCCATAGATCAGGCAATTCTGCGTGTGGGCAGTACTCCCCAATAAATTGAAGTGTCAAAAGATTTCCGCCTTCTGGAGCATGAATGGCGCAGTTATCCACCCCTTCGTTCTGAAACAAAAGCTGTTCTACTTCCTCGCCCAGCCATAGTTCCTCCAGCCCTATCATATCCAACATCATTCTCTGAACACTGGTTCCACGAAAATCCAAAGATTTTTGACCATGGTTCAGCAATGTCAGCTCATAAATAAAAGGATTGCTCCGCAAAAATTCCAGCAAATCCGAGTGCCAGTTTTCGCAAACAATAGACGAAAGACACGGAAGTCCATTCAATACAAAGGCAGAATCAAAGGGGATATACTGATCCATCACCGCATGTTTGCATACCTTTATCTTCACACCAGCAATTTCCGTTTCTTCTTCGCTTACCATCGCTTCCTTAAATCCTCGCCGCCGTTCTTCCGGGATCTTCTGCCACAGCAATTGATAATAAATGTCATCACCATAATACCATGAGCCATAAGTGTGACTATCCTCATTTGACAGTGGTGGAATGTTTCCGACATATTGGTAATTGTCTGGCACTTCTGCTTCCACATACATAGAACAGATCGTGCGCTCCCAGTACATAAAATCCTTATATAACGGCGCAAGACCATCCATCTGGTCTGCCCGTAAAGGCTCTTCCCCTGTCCAATCAAGTCCCAGGCATAAAATCTTTTCATCATCCACTTTAATCATCTGACAGGCAGTATATCGTTTTAGCCATTTTTGATACATGGTATAGATGTCACCAATTTTTGCTTTCATTCTATCGAATCCTTCCTCATTCAATTTTCCAAATAAAAGCCCCACACGCAGTTGGAAAACTCACCAGCGGCAAAACATCGAATCTGCCCATCAATTTCTGCCTGCCAAACCTCAAAGATATGATCCTGACCATAAAGATGTCAGCTTTGCTCCACAAAGCGCACCTGTTTTCCTCCAATTTCAAACTCCAGCTTTACTGCATAATCATCTGCCCAAGGGTAGCACTTGTTGAGCAGTGCTAAAATGAGCTGGTCTGGTTCTTCATCAAAAGTCACTCGCAAAATCACAGACCAAGCTGCATATTCTGCTTGGAATACTTCACTTTGTGTGTGATTAAGGTATCCCTCCATCTTATCCAGCAGCGCTTTTTGCGTTTGAGGAGAACCATCAATAAAGCCATTGCAGACCAAAACCATTAAAACTTCATTGGCTTCGCTCTTCTCTGCCAAAATGTCGATTTTTTTTAAATCACCGAACATGTCTTCTATGGTCATCGTTCTCACCAATTCCTTTCACGGATCGTTTTCTCTCATATTTTTTAAGTGTGTTATGTAGTCACTTTCGGAGCCGTCCCAATAGCAATGGATACATCTGCCATTTTGAAAATGATGAGGGCAATTTGGATAACCATAGAGAATATGCGCACATTCTGGACAAAGCGCCATCATTTGAGAACTTCCTTTAAAAAACAGGCTGCCACACTCATCGCAAACGGTAAGTTCCTTTTTCTGAATCTCCATTACCACTCCCTTTCTCTGATAGCCTCCTCTATATCAATGGGAATGTCAAACTGGATCTATATTAAATAAGTGGACACGATTTATAAACAGATG
>UMEM01010395.1_pt1 | contig 17445 bp, 17 predicted proteins | sample 1964761 | NCBI WGS metagenome assembly UMEM01 (sample SAMEA4836021, study PRJEB28245) | human gut metagenome | biome: gut microbiome; material: fecal sample | place: Denmark | collected 2008 | reverse complement strand
CTCAAAAAGATTCGGAGAAAATGTTCCGGAACCATTTTACAGGGGATTCCCACAAAGTGTCCGAGATCTTTCTGCGGAAGAACTATTGTTTGATCAGCTTATACATTATTTTAATACATACGGACTTGGAAGTTTCGATGAGCCGGGACATTCTGTATTTGAAAAGGACTTTGAACGTGCGGCTTTTCAGGAAGATACAGAAGTACAGGAATTTGTGATACAAACGGAAGAAGAAGCAGAAGATGCAGTACGAACGATTGTGAATGATTTATTGTCAGGTTCACGACCACTTAATGAGAGGCAGTATACGCTTGTACTTACATTTATTTGTGATCATATGGAAAGTATTCCGGATATTGTCTCAAAGAACACTTGTGTAAGACTTCTAATCGACACGAAAAATCTTTCGCTGGCAGACAGTTTGAATCTGTCAGATGTTATGAAAATAGTAGATGAATTAAACTATCGGTATTATCACAATGAAAATCCGAAAAAATTAAACTTTAAAAATCAGGACAGAAAATTCTTAACAGCACTTTTAGACAGAATGTTCAGAAGTGGGAAGTGTGATATCCGTACTTGTTATGAAAAGAAGTAGCTATGGAATGGATTTTTACATCACATTCATTATCAACCCCAAAATGAAGAGGCGGAAATATTTGTACATGCCATGAGAACGAAAGGTAATGAGTCTGTATACAGTGAGTTTGAAAAGTTGATGCAGGAAAACAGATGTCAGCAAGCAGCAGAATTATTGCGGGAAAAGAAAGGAACATCTGCATTGCTTCGAAATATGGACTATATTATCAGTCGTATGAACAAAGAAGAAGGGCAAAGATTCTGTATGGAATTTCCAGAGGATTGCAGTACGCTGATATTGTTACAACTATTGTTCAGATATGAAGGAAAGCAGAGAAAGGACGGACGTATTTTCAAATTTACACAGCACAATCTCATGAAAGTTCATTATGAAACACCAGAGGAGAGTGAGAAATGTCAAAGCAGGCTTACAGAAGAGCAGGTAAAAGAAGTTGGGAAAATGATTCGTTCAAAACTTTCTGAGAAACTTAGAAATCGACTTGGAAAGGTATATATTGAACCTTCGATGAAAAATTATACACTTCCATTAGCAGAAAATACTTCGCAAGGTGGATTCGGCGTTCTTTCCAAAGGATCCAGAATTCCGATAGAGGAAGGAAAAAAGCTTCGAGCGTTTACTTATTGGGAGAAAGTAAACGACATTGATCTTTCTGTGTTTGCACTTACAGAAGATGGTAATCGGAGGGAATTTTCCTGGAGAACTATGTCAAGACATCAGTCAGGGGCAATTACTTATTCCGGTGATGAAACAAGCGGTTATCTGGGCGGTTCTGAGTACTTTGATATCAATCTTCCGGAATTCAAGGCACGGTATTCTGAATATCGATATTTGATTTTTTGCGATAACGTTTATTCTGGGAAAAACTTTAATGAATGCTTTTGCAAGGCGGGATATATGCTGAGAGATTGGGAAGATAGTGGACAAGTGTATGAACCTAAGACAGTAAAGTCAGCATATCGTATAAATTGTGAGAGCACATTTGCATATTTATTCGGAATTGATCTTTTGACAAATGAATTTATCTGGTTGAATATAGCAAAGGACGGCAATTCACGGGTGGCTGGTGATACTACACTTTCCTTTTTGACTGATTATTTTCATCTTACTGAGATTATAAATATGTATGATTTCTTTTCCATGATGGCAGAAAAAATCGTTGACGATCCTATGGAAGCAGAGGTAATTGTGACAGATCATGAAATTGAGTGTACAGTTGAAGCTGAAATAATCAGAGAGTATGATTTTGAAAAAATCAGAGCACTCATGGAAACTGTAAAATAATTGTGGAGAGCAAGTATGAAATTTGAGGATAGAATACAACTGAAATTATCAGATCTGACAGAAGAATTATTTGAGAAAATTGTTGCCTATGGATTTTGTGCACCATCCGGAATGGGTGGTCCAGGGTGCGTGATTATGATCGCTGAAGATGGTAGATCTTATCAATTTTACGGACCTGATTTAAATAAACTTAATTACTATAGAGAATGGGTTTCTTTATTTCCCGTGTTAAATCAGTGCGATACAAGCCAGTGGAAGTTAGCAGAAAATGTGTCATGTACAAAGTTACTTGTGCGAAATGATATTTATGATTTATTTATGGAAAATCGTTCAACTCCGGAGGAAACGATTGATTATCGATGGGAGGATTCTTGTATAAAGGCTACGTTGCTTTTACATGCCAGGACAGAGGAAGAAATAGAAAAAATCAACAGGAGATATGAACTGCGCACACCTCTTTTTGAAAAAGATGATTTGGTGGAGTTTTATTTCGATAATGGAACGAAAAAGACAAAATGCAAAGGAGTTATTGCAGGAATAGATATTTATAGGATACATGGGAATATTGAAACAATTGAATATGACATTTTGGGGAAGAATTATGAAAACTATAGAAAAAAGTGTTTATATAAGCATATTGATGAGAATCATATAAAAACCACACCGGGGAAATTATTGATTCTTTCTGGATTTTCAGGAGTTGGAAAAGGGACCGTTATACAACAATTATTAACAGAATATCCTGAAAAGTATGTCGTAGCTGTATCAGCTACAACAAGAAAACCAAGGAAAGGTGAAGTGGATGGAAAATCTTATCATTTTAAGAAGCGAGAAGAATTTGAAGATTTGATAAACAAGAATGAATTTCTTGAATTTGCTGAGTATGCCGGAGAATATTATGGAACACTTAAAAATGATGTTTACAAGAATTTCTTTAAGGGGAAAAATGTAATAATTGAGATTGATTCGCAGGGGGCAAGACAGATTAGAAAACAGCAAAAAATCCAGTCGGTATTTCTGATTCCTCCATCGTTTGATGAATTATTACACCGATTAAAAAATAGGGGGACTGAGACAGAAGAATCCATTCGTAGGAGGTTGAAGCAGGCATTGGTTGAAATAGAACATGTTGAAGAATATGGAGTTATCCTTGTAAATGATAGCGTGGAAGGTACAGCTTTTGTGGTCGATGCTCTTTTTCATCCAGCTCTTAAACATGCTTGCGGATGTAACGAAAGGGAATTAAATATTGTGAAAGAGATTCGAGAAGGAATTATAAGGTACTTGTCTAATGGTAATTTATCGGACAGGGGAATTTATTGACATCCCGGATTGGAAGGATAAGGTTTCAGCGACACATTAAAAAATCAGAAGGGATGCTATTGAGATGTTTTAGATGCCTTGGAGGAGCTGTCGGAAGAAACGAGAGATGAAACTCTAAGAAGACAAATTAACGAACGTCTGGACTATGAAAAAAAGGCATTTGAGATATTTATCCATAATCAAACGGGAAAATCTGTCTATGTTGTTGAAAACATGGAATATGAAAGCTGTGGCTTTTTCATTGATTATAACAGAGCTTTAAAATATGCAAAAAAATATATGCGGACAGATGATTTGTTATAAACTAACAGAATCAGGAATCTGGTCACATGAGCATATTAATCCATTGTATCTTGAAGTAGAATTTCCAACATATATAGAAGATGATTCAAAAAGACAGGCTTTGAGATATGCAACGGAAGCGTTGGGAGATTATTTGAGTCATAAGAGCAACGGAAAAGAATTTTGCCCGGACTTGGTTCTGAAATATGCCAGAAAATATGCTGAAGTATGTAGGAAAAAAAGCTTGTCAGAAAAGATGCTGGAAGAGGCCAAAAAGCCAGAAGATATTATGCTGTAGACATCGGGATAAAAAGAAAATTTATTGAATATGGGGACTGTATATTATGAGTCGAAGCTATAAACATACACCAGTTTATAAAGGTGATAAAGACCGATTTGCTAAAAAGCTGGCAAATAGAAGAATTCGGCGAAGAACAAAAAGGAATCCTTATGATAGTCTAGCTGGAAAATCGAACCATTATCGGAAAGAAAATGAATCGTGGGATATATGCGATTATCGTCATTGGGGAGAGCCTATCTGGAGAGAAGAATCTCGTCTTAATCTTAGAGATTATCCGAATCTGTGGCAAAAATATTATAGGAGAAAATAAGAAAATGCATTATGTCGTTAGTGATATCCATAATGATTATCAAAAGTTTTGTGAATTATTAAAAGTGATTAAATTATCTAAAGAGGATAAATTGTTCATCTTAGGAGATTTGTTTGACCGTTCTGATTACAATCCAAATCCGGTAGATTTGTATTTTAAAGTTATGGAACTGGGAGACAATTGCTCTATGATTAGAGGTAATCATGACGAATGGCTGGCGGCATACATTTTTAAATTTTATCAAATACCGGAGTGGAAAAGAAGAAAAACAGAACCATATCAGTACAATACATTTCGATGTCTTACCCGCAGATTAGTACCGGTGGATGTTCAGAATCTTGCGAGGAAAATTTTAACCTGGTCACTCCAGGTAAGTATTCAGGTGAATAACGAGAAATATCTGTTTGCACATGCTATGACATCAGCACCGGAATGTACAGAGGATAAGTATTATTATTTGATGGGAAATGAGATGAATGCAGAGTACCTTCATAATGGTATAGAAGGGTATATTTCAATCTGTGGACACAGAAACACTGCGAATCATAAGATTTGGAAAAATGAAAAAGGGAATCTTATCATGTGTGACTGCGGATGTGGATTTAGAAATGGAAAATTAGGATGTTTATGTCTGGAAACAAAAGAAGAGTTTTATATTTGAACATAATTCTAGAGAAATTTGCGACCGAGGAAGGGGAAAAGAAGTGAGACAAAAACACAATGCAGATTTAGAAGTACCAAAATATCTCAAACAAAAAGAAAGCAATATATCTAAAGCAAATAAGAAGTCAAAACACAAGCATCAATATGAAGAATGTCTAATTAGATATAAATGGAATTGGGAAGAAAATAAAATCCATACGTCACTTAACAGCTATTGTATTATTTGTGGAAAAATCAATGATCGAATGAAAAATTCTATTGTAACAGATTATATGAAAAAAGTAGATACACCAATGGGAAAACGTTATATACGCATCTCAGAGGATACGTTATATGAAAAATATCATAATAGACTACCGGTATTTTTTGTGGAGGATATATGTAAAGATAAATACCTGGAGGTGTTGTGATTTGAATTTTAGATACGAAGATCTTAACAAAGAAATATTTGATAAGGTAGTTGCTTTTTCTTATAGTATCGGATCAGGGTTAGGTGGTCACGGTGCAATGATTATGCTTACAAGAGATGGGAAGGAATACATCATTGGTCAGGAGGGCTTTGAAGGCGATTGGTTTAATCCTGCGCATTCCGGAAGATGAAGATACAGAAAATTATCTCCTTCAGGGATACAATCTGTTATTGTTTAAGAGAATCGATACGGCCAGAATTGATGGCGTAATGATGATGATTGCTTTTCAGAGAGAGCAATGTAGTGAAGGTGTACATACAATGAATGCAAAAGTAGAAGCCTATAATCTTTTTTATCGGCGGATTGAGGATGTGAGAGGACCATTGGAAATTCCTGTGGATCAAGGTAAAAGTCCGATGATAGAGTTGGAAAATTCATTCTCGGGAAATCTTTCATACTACAGTGTTAATACAAGAGGTGAATTTATCAGGTCATATAGTTCTATGGAAGAAGCAAAAATGGGAGCTATGTATTGGCTTAAAGTATGGGGCGGAATTGATAGTGAGAATGTCATTCCTTATGGAACTATCCGTAGCGATGAAGAAGAGGTTCATAAAAGAGACGTTCGAGAAGCTGAATTGTATATGACTTTCATCACAAGATATGCAGATGTTATTGAGGTGATTAAAAAATATGATTATCCGGGGAATGCTGCAGATGAAGTGGCTGCAGTACTTGGAATTACTCGCGATGAAGTCGGATTCATATATGATATGTTTGATCCGGTACTGTTTTCTGCTTCAAGGATTCAGACGATAAAGACAATGTTAGAGGATACTCTGTGAGATATTGTAATTTCGTATTGTATACGAGCAGTCAGGATCTCTTTAGTGAAGCAAAATCAAGGGAAAGAAGAGGGAGTATTATGCGTAGAGAAGATATGATAAGGATATTTGAAGATACAATGTTACTGTGTGATACAAATGAAATTCTAATGAATAAGATTAATTATTCTATGAATCACAACCGGGTGATATCGGACGAAAATGAATACGATATTTTCAAGAATCTTATACACGGACATGAAACAGGAAAAGAAGCAAAGATTATCGTTTCAAAGAAAAGAAGCTTTGAGGCAGCTTCAGTGTATAAAGGAAAACATATCAGTGTGCTAAACTTTGCTTCAGCAACCAATCCAGGTGGCGGAGTGACAAAAGGAGCCAGTGCCCAGGAAGAATGCTTGTGCAGAGTCAGTACGTTGTATAAATGTATATCAGCAAGTGAGATTACAGAAGCATTTCATAAAAAACACAGGTATGCATTGAAAACAGGAAAGATGAATTCTCTTTATAATGATGATTGCATACAAACATGCGATGTGACGGTATTTAAGAGCGATACTGCCAAACCGGCTCTTTTATCGGAGAAAGACTGGTTTGATGTGGATGTAATTAGCTGTGTAGCACCAAATCTGAGATATATGTCACAGCATGATAAAAACTGGAAAAAGAATGTTACGGATAAAAGGTTGTTTGATATATATAAGAAGAGAATAAATCGTGTCTTAGACATAGCAAGTTGTGCGAAATCGGACGTTATTATTTTGGGAGCTTTTGGATGTGGAGCTTTTGCAAATCCACCGGAGCTGGTTGCGAAAGCAATGCATGCAGCAATTGACGAACATAAATATGAATTTGAAACTATTGAATTAGCTATTTACTGTTCGCCGAGAGATACATTGAATTATGAGGTGTTTGCAAAAGAATTTTCTGCTTGACAGAGAGAATGGCAAGCATGAGATAATCTTCAAATGGTTTTACGGAGGAAAAAGAGTATGAGATATTATGGTTTTAAGTTGGGTACAAATGTAGAGGAGATTAAGGAGAATGCAAAAATCGAACTCAGACACTATGGATACGACAATGTACTCGAATCTATCAACTCGTATATGTATCAGAATATGAAGAATGACAGGACATTTTTAGTGTATCGGGAAGAAGATAATCTGATTTGCGCAATCTTTTCTTACAATGAACAGAAGTTGAGTTTCCGAAATGCATATGAAGGTATTCTTGAAATGCTGCAAGATATTTTTGGAATAAAGCAGGTAAAAGTAGAGCCATTTGAGATAACGATGCATCAGTTCATGGAATGTTTTCTTGAATGTAAAAGAAGAAGATGTTTTGATTATTCTAATCGGATCATAGAATCGTCGAATCTATGGATCTATTATTATTCTTGTATGAATGATACAAGACCATTTCCTTATGATTTTAAAGAGCGTATTATTTCTGAACAGGAGTGTGAGATCTGCAGTATCTACCATCGGGATTTTGTGGAGGAACTGAGAAATATAAAGGTGCATGCAAATCTATCTGAATACAGTGGAAATATGGTTCATTATGTGATATCCAGCCGTAGTGTTGAAGCAGCAGGTGAAATGACAGAAATACTTGTGCAGAATTTGCGAAAAGCGAATCGCATCAGTAGCAGAAGAATGGCAATCATCAGTGAAATAGAACCTAATATATTTAAGAAAAATAATCATCTTGAAGAAATTATTGAAAACAGCTATGGCGGTGTGATTGTTTTAGATTTATCTGAAAAGTTTGGGTGTGATCCGGTCGATTATGTAATGGCAAGTCAATATCTGGAGAAACTTATAAAGAAGTATCGGAATCAGTGTCTGTTTGTTTTTACATATGATATGGATCATCCGGGATTTGCCTATTATCTCTTGCCACAGTTAAAAAGATATATGATGACGATTATGTTAAGAGAAGGGACAGGTGACAGAAAAGCAGCGGTCGATTATATGCAGCGATTGATTGAAAAATCTGATTATTCAAAATATGCAGGACAGGCACAGGAGTTCATGGCATTATTTCCCGGAAATGAATTTTCACAGACAGATGTACTGCGAGCTTATGAGCAGTTTGAAGCATGGTGTCTGAATAAAAATATATTGAAAGCATATGACTACAATTTTTCAGAAGATTTCTTGTTGGACAGGGAAGAAAATGAAATATCTGCTTATGAAAAGTTAAAAAACTTGATTGGACTGAAAATTGTCAAAGAGCAGATTGACAATATTATTGCGGCAGATATTGTTGAAAAAGAACGGAAGAAGCGAAACGGAAACGACTATCAGAGCAGTGCGATGCATATGATTTTTGGCGGTAATCCGGGAAGTGCCAAAACTACAGTTGCAAAATTATTTGCAGGAATTACAAAAGAAAAAGGTATATTAAAAAGTGGTGCATTTGTCGAGCGTGGAGGAATGGATCTGGATGGAATGGGATGTGTAAGTGCTATCAGAGAAGCATTTCTGGCAGCAAGAGGAGGCGTTCTGTTTATAGATGAAGCGTATGCTATGAAGAGTGACACAGCTATTACGGTGTTGCTTCAGGAAATGGAAAATCATAGGGAAAATGTGATTGTTATTCTTGCAGGATACAATGAAAGAATGAAAGCATTTATGAAGAGAAATGAAGGATTGAAAAGCAGAATACCATATTGGATTGATTTTCCGGATTACACAACAGAGGAACTTACAGATATTTTTAAGCTGATGATCCATGAAAAAGGATTCTGCGTGACAGATGACGCAATCAAAGAGGCGCATTATATCTTTGAAAAAGTTAGAAATATCGATGATTTTGGGAATGGAAGATATGTCCGTAATCTGATGGAACGTGCGGTTAGACAACAGTCGGTAAGGCTGCTTTCAACAAGCGAAAGCGCGAGTGACATTCAAAAGGAAGAACTTTTTCAGATTACGAAGGCAGATATCCAAATGCTAGGAGAGGGAGAAAAGAAGGAAAGAGAATCAGGAACAGCCAGAAAAGAATTAGACGAAATGGTAGGATTAGCTTCTGTTAAAACAATAATCCATAAAGCGATTGCCAAACATAAGATAAACAAGCTTTGTATGGAGAAAGGTCTTAAAAGGGATAAAGCTTCTTTACACATGGTTTTTACAGGAAATCCGGGAACAGCAAAGACTACGGTTGCCAGATTGTTTGCAGAGATTATGAAAGATGAGAAAATATTATCAACAGGCGTGTTTGTAGAGGCAGGGCGTGCAGATCTTGTGGGTGAACACGTAGGAGCTACGGCACCGTTAGTTAAGAAAAAGTTTAAAGAAGCACAAGGAGGAGTGCTTTTTATTGATGAGGCTTATTCACTGTGTGACGGCTATGACAATGGATTTGGCGATGAGGCAATCAATACGATCGTTCAGGAGATGGAAAATCATAGGGATAATGTGATTGTAATCTTTGCCGGTTATCCGGAACCAATGAAGGCGTTTCTTGACAGAAATCCGGGTATGCGTTCCAGAATTGCATTTAGCGTAGAATTTGATGATTACACTGTTGAGGAACTTTGTGAGATTACAAAATTGATGCTTTCAAGAAAACAAATGACAATCACAGAGGCAGGAATGAAAAAGTTAAAAAAGAATTTCGAGAGCGTAAAAGATAGCAGAGACTATGGAAATGGAAGATTTGCGAGAAAAATGTTGGAAGAAGCAGAGATGAATCTGGCAGAAAGAATATGTCAGATGGACGAAACAGAAATTACAACAGAAGTGCTGACTACCATAGAGGAAAGCGATATTCCAGATGTTCCATTGGAAGAAAGAAGACAGATAAAGAAGATTGGATTTGCATGTTAAGTGATACCGGAAACGGTAAAATTTGGAGTGTGTTAGGGGCTTCTTAGGAATGAAAGGGGATGATTGACATAGCTACTTATGTTGTTTCAGATATTCATGGAGAGTACGAATTGTTTATCAGACTGTTAGAAGAAATCCACTTGAAAGAGACGGATACATTATATGTTCTCGGAGATATTCTGGACAGAGGTTCGCATCCGATTCAGATTATTCTGAAGCTTATGGAAATGCCAAATGTGGTATGTCTGACAGGAAATCATGAGCTTATGGCGTTAGAGTGTCTGGAATTCTTAATGCAGGAAATTACAGAGATTTCTATCGAAAAAGTCGATGAAAAAATGTTGGAGAATCTTATGACCTGGCAGTACAATGGCAGCAAGTCAACCATTGATGAGTTTCGGACATTGAGCCGGGAAATGCAATATGAAGTGATTGATTTTATAAAAGACTTTATGATTTACGAAGAACTGACAGTTAATGGAAAAAACTATTTATTAGTTCACGGAGGACTTGGAAATTACTATCCGGGAAAAGATATTGAAGAATATTCCTTAAAAGAATTGATATGGGACAGGGCTGAGTATGATATCCAATATTTTGAAGATACATACGTGGTAACAGGACATACACCGACACAAGGAATTATGGGGAATCCAAAACCGGGTTATGTATACAGGGAGAATCATCATATTGCGATTGATTGTGGCTGTAATTGCAGAAATGGACGTTTGGCTGCAGTTTGTCTGGAGACAGGGCAGGAATATTATGTTGAGAAATCTTGAAAATAAGGTGGAAAAACGAAATGATTGACTTACAATATGCGAAGAAAGCTTTTGCAAACTATTTGAATGAACAGAAGATGAAATAATATATGTAAGGTGGTAGGAAATGGCTTATTACATAACAGGAGATTGCCATGCACATTTTGATAAGTTAATTTGGTTGGCAAGATTTAATAAAAAACTTGGAAAAGAGGATGTAATTATATTATTGGGAGATGTCGGATTGAATTATTTTGGAGCTGACAAGGATCGTGAGAATAAAAAAATACTTGCGGATTTTCCAAATTATTTCCTGTGTATTCATGGAAATCATGAGGAAAGACCTTATCATATACAAACTTACAGAACACAAATCTGGCGTGGAGGAGAGGTATATTATGAACCGGAATATCCGAATATATTATTTGCAAAAGATGGGGAAATTTATGATTTTGATGGGAAAAAGGCGATTGCAATCGGTGGCGCATACAGTCGAGATAAAAGCTATCGACTTTTAACAGGTCTTCCATGGTTCCAGGACGAACAACCAGATGACAAAGTAAAAAGTCAAGTAGAAAATAGATTGAATGAAGTAGATTGGAAAGTGGATTATGTGTTTTCTCATACATGTCCGTTAGTATATAGACCAAATCGGCGGAATGAAGAATGTCAAGAGAAGATAGATCTGTCGACAGAGGAATGGATGGATAAAATTGCAAAGAAATTAGATTATTCGCAATGGTATTTCGGACATTATCATGACAATATTCAATATACAGACGCTCAACTACTGTATGAAGAAATCAAAGAATTAGGAGAACCAGATTCTGTTCAGAAAGTAGGAAGACCAAGGTACAGAGTAGGAGAAATGGTGTATTTTACCTTTGGAAAAGAGGACGCAAGGGAAGGCTACGGAACGGTTGAATGGGTTGATGATCATGGAACATTGGGACAAGAGAAAGAAGTTTCTTATGATATTGTGGGAATTCCATGTGAATTACCGGGAGAGAAAACGTTGTTTAAGCATATAAGAGAATCGAAAATACAGAGTATTGATGAGATGGAAATTGTGAAAATTGAGAGGGAGGAAGGATAGGTGCATTTTTATATTACAGGTGATACACATCGTAGCTTTGATCGTATTGAAGATTTTTGCTATGGATATGAAACCACAACAGAGGATGTGATGATTATCTTAGGGGATGCAGGGATTAATTATTGGCTGGATCTGTCTGATAAAGAATTAAAGGGACGGTTATCAGGAATGGATATTACATTTTTCTGTGTTCATGGGAACCACGAAGCACGACCATGGGAGGCGGCAGATTATGAAGAAAAAATATGGAATGAAGGAATTGTGTATGTGGAAGAACAGTATCCGAATATTTTGTTCGCAAAAGATGGAGAAATATATAATTTTCATGGAAAGAAAGTGATGCCAATCGGTGGTGCATACAGCGTTGACAAATATTATAGGATACGAAATGGATTACCATGGTTTGAATCAGAACAGCCGGATGAAATGATAAAAGAATATGTGGAACAGCAGTTGGATAAAGCTAAGTGGAATGTGGATATCGTGCTCTCACATACAGTACCGATTGAAGCGGAACCCGTGTGGGCGTTTATTCCGGGGCTTGATCAATCAGTAGTGGACAAGTCAACGGAAAAATGGCTACAGAAGATTTATGACAGGTTAGATTTTACAGAGTGGTATGCGGGACATTACCATGTAGAAAGTGAGGAGTGTGGAATACGAATTATGTATGAAGATTATGATGAAATTTGTGCTGAAGAGTAAAAGGAGAATGGTTTGCTGATTTGAAAAATATAAGTTTATAGGTGAAGGGGATTTTTTAAAATGATATATCTCAGCAGTTTTTTTGCACCAATCACCGTGTTATATGGAAATAATGGTTCTGGAAAATCTACTGAAATAGGATTGCAGCGATAATTTTTCTTAGAGAGGACGAAATGAATTTAAAGGTCGTTAATAAAAAGGTGTATGTTGTTTCTGATATACATAATGATGCTGATAGATTTAAATTGTTATTGGAAAAAATTGATTTTGCGGAAGACGATATATTGATTCTGGCGGGAGATATTTTTGATCGCGGGAATCAGCCGATTGAATTGTATTTTGAAATCTTAAAATATCCTAATATTCAAGTGATCCAAGGAAACCATGATGTTTGGCTGGCAAGAGAAATTATGGAAAAGTATGCTGATGAAAAAGTAGGAGAATATATTTCATACAATACATTATCGATCATGGAACAACGGATGACAGCTGTCGATTTGCTTAATCTGGCAAGATGGATAAAAAAAAAGCCTTATTATATCAATCTTGATCTTGAGGGGAGAAAATACCAGATAGCACATGCACAGACATATTTGACACCGGAGCGAATATGGAATAAAAGCAGGTTCTATATGGGGGATGGACATTACGAGTGTTTTATCAGAGGAATGGAAGAACATAATGAGTTTACCTCTGTTGTAGGACATACTGCGACAGAGGATAGAAAGATATGGGTATCGCCATCGGGAAGGACGATTAGAATAGATTGCGGGGCAGGATATCAGAAAGATGGAAATTTGGGGGTGATTCGGTTGAATGATATGGAAGAGTTTTATATAAGTTGGTAGAATTAATGAGAAAAGCAGTTTAGTGCGATAGGCTATAAAATAAAAAGAATACATGTTTATAGTAAAATATTTTAGATAAATGAAATTAAGTTGTTAAAAAGTAAAGAAAAATAATTAGCAAATTGCTAGAATTAGCCATAATGGAAGCGTATAATAAATGTAATGAAGCCGAAAGGATAAACAGTAACTAGTGATGAATAAAATATTAATAATTAGTGAATGTTATATGCGTTTGGTGAACATAGGAAAGTTAATTACATAGAGGAAGGAAAAGAATATGAATGTAAAAGAGGCCTTGGAATACAAACCATTACTAAAAGTCAAAGAAGGTGAAAATTTAAAAACAAAATGCATTGCGGAATATGATAAAAATGAAGGTGTATATAATTGCTATAGTACTGAAAAACATACTGCATTTTTTTTCGATGAAAGAAGTGGAAACTTTCATTTGATGCCAAAAGATAAAGTAGAGACGTATTCGAGAGAAATAATAGATAAAAGAAATGATGTTTACAAATTATTGCAAGATGCGTTAAATGAAAAACAAGAATGGGTTTTAAAAGATAAAAAAACGGGAAATGGGAGAATGCAATATTATTCCTTGTTTAATTATTTAAGGGTAATGGTGGACAACCGAAATTATGATTTGATGTTTTTTAGAATGGCTATAAATAAAAAAGTTAAACAAGTAGAATGTGCTTTGAAATCTATTCAGTTTGCAGTTACAGTTAATGAATCTTCATGTGATAAATATCCAATGTCATTGCAGAATAATGATAAAACAAAGAAAAATGGAGAAAACTATTTTCAGTATTATAATCCAGAGGTTAGTTTTGAAGAAGATGATAAGATAGTAGATGCGTTTATAAAGTTTATTGAAAGAAACGAAAATAATATTTATAAAAGTATAGAAAAATAAAAGAGGATAACATATGCAAACATACTGGAAAGATGTAAAGGATACACATAACATAGACCGCGGTCTATACATAATCCTCCCATTACGTTACCAAGGTTCTTTTCAATCCATTATTGTTAATAAAAAAGACCCTGAACTTCCAGAATTAACATTTGACTCCAGTGATTTCACTGAATTATTATCGGTGAAGTGCCGGAATGGAAATTTTGTTAAGAGGTTCAGTGTTAACAGCAAATTACAGGAAACAATAGAAGCATGGAACGGGAAAGCGGAGACAAGCAAAAAATACCAGATTGACGATTTACAATTTTTCATTTTTAATAACGGAATCGCTTTCATAACGGTATACTTATCATATAAAAACAAAGATGTTAATCAAATATATAAATTTATAGATCCAGGCTATGTGCAAGAGAGCAATGACAAAGAGAAATCAGTTCAGGATGTTTTATTGGAAGCGTTAGAAGAGAAGGTATTTGGATTAGTTCAAAAGAAAATGAAAATTACCCTTTCATGGTTTATACAGGATAAGGGCTCGAGAAAATATATCATCAAGGAAGCTTATCGATTGAATATAGCATCTCTTCCAAAACGTTTTGAAGATAATGAAATTCCAAAGAGAATTGCTTACAATGGACATCGTTTAGTTGATGTGACAAGAGATTTTGAAGATGTATCAGAGATGGATGTGGAATATGCAATTGGGGCAAAAGATGTAGAGGATGAACATTATGGCTGGGCATGTGCTATCACCTCCCAGGAAATTTCCTATGCTTATGGACCGGGACAGGGTAAAACAGAACCCAGAGATAAAAACGGTTTGTGGGGGCGGTCTAAAGATGATTTGTTATTAACAATGATCGTTATGTACCAAAAATATACATGCATGATCTTTAATGAAAAAATTCACCAAAGATTTATCGGTGAATCAAGTCGACTTAAAAGAGAAGAAAGTCTTAGAAATTTAAAAAGAGAAGCATTGGAATTCATATCCTATGGAACGCTGGCACCATCACAGATTTCGCGTTGGAATAATGTGTGTGAAACCTATCGCTCTTTACAAAAACAAAACGGTGTGAATGAGTTGTTGGAGGAAATTAGTCAGAAGATTACGTTACTGAATGAGGAACAGGATCGAATTGATGGAGAGCGTGAATCACGAGTTAGTATGATCATAACAGTATTTGGACTTGTATCGATTATTTCAGCCACATTACAGATGCTGGATTATATTTCAACAGGAAGACCATTGATGATTATTGGTTTTCTTGCAACAAGTGTGATAATGATACTTTTTTTCCTGACAATGATATATAAGGAATTTAGGAAAAAAAAGAAGCGGAAAGACAGGTAGATTATGTATATTGTAAAAAGAGAATTTGAAAATCAAGAGATGAATTATCTTTTGAAACTAAATCGAACAGATCATAGGTTAGAAGTATATCAAAAAGCAGACAACTTAGTTCTGAATGAACATTATTCGATTCGTTCGGATTTTGATGCATCTGGTTATACTATGTATGAAAAACTGAAATCTATAGATTGTATTTTCGGAGGAGAAAAATCACCAACTCCAACAGGAATATTCAAAGTAGAGAACAAATCTGCAGAAGAGTATCTGAGCGGATATTATCCAAAGCGTGGTCAGGTAAAGTTTTTTGGTTATCTTGTGATATTCGAAGATTATTTTATCCACAGTGATTTATATGATGCAGAGGTAGCCAGAGAATCCATGCAAGATTATGAGCCAATCAGTGGTAATGATACATTTACATCAGGATGTATTAGAATTGCACAGCCAGAACTTGAATGGTTGCTTGAGAATATAGAACCTGGGACTACGGTAATTATGTAGAAGCTACCGGAAGAATAAAAGTTGAAATAGCTCTAAAAAAGGCAAAGGGAAGCCCTTCTTTAGAGCTATTATCATAATGAAGAAAAAATAATAGTAAGCGTATGATTTTTGGGAAAATAAGGAGTGTGAATAGATGCAGGAAAATAGAGCATGGAATAGACTCAAAGATGAAGAGCTTATCGAAACATTAAAGTTAATGGAGGCATCTGAGATATATCCGGCGAAGGCACAGAAAGTATATGAAGCGTTAAAAGATAAATATGATGCCAAAGATTTACCATCTGTCCGTACTGTGGGCCGGAGCCTCAGAAACTTGCTGGGAAAATCAGATGAAGAGTTAATGTATAAATTATATATGTCTTTTTAACTATCTTTTTATATCTTCTCAAATGTCCGCAAAGCCTTATTTTATCGGCTCTACGGGCATTTTGCTTTTGTGGTAAACCTCGCATATCTAGGTCTATCTTCTTATATTTTCCCTGTCAATCGTGGTTAAAATCGTGGTAAATACTTCTATGCGATTAGACGCTGAACCTCTGATTTTGCGGTATCTATGGACGCATGAGCGTACCAGTTCATTGTGATACTGATATTTGAATGCCCCATGATATACTGTAAATCTTTCGGGTTCATGTTCTTGCTTGCCAGTCTTGTGCAGAACGTATGGCGTAGCGTATGCGGTGTGATATGTGGCAAAGGGTTGTCCATGTGGTGCTTGTTGTATTTCTTTACCATACGGACAAATAAAGTGCTGTAATCAATCGCAACTTTAGGCTTGCCTTTGGGATTGACAAATAAGAAGTTGCCCCGTCCGTCTATCACAAATGGGTCTGTCTTTGGGCGTTTCTTCATAACCCGTTGAAATGCCTGTATCGTTTCTTTGCTTAATGGCACTTGCCTAGTTCCGCTCTTTGTCTTAGGCGTTTCAATGTAATAGCCCTGTTCCTTGCTCTTTAGTAACTGGTGGTCGATAATCACAACTTCATTCTTGAAATCAATATCGGCTACTGTCAGTCCGCACAGTTCCGAAATACGAAGTCCTGTCTTTAACAGTATCAGTACATCATCGTAATACTTATGATACACGTTGTCCGTCTTGATGAATGACAGTAAGGCTTGTTCCTGTTCTTCTGTCAATGCGACTTTCTCTTTGGTATCATTTTCTAGGACTTCACTTAACTTGAAATCAAAGGGATTTTTCCTTACGCAATCGTCTTGTATGGCGATATAGAATGACGCTTTTAATGAGCGTTTATAATTGTTAATGGTATTGTAGGAAAAGCCTTTGTCTTTCATGCGTAACGCCCATTCCTTAGCGTCAGAGAGCTTGATTGTGTCAATGCTCCTAGCACCTAACTTGTCCTCTTTCAATAACCGCATGAGTTGTTCCCGTTGTTTCTGTGTGCTTTTCT
>UMEM01006982.1_pt1 | contig 17656 bp, 13 predicted proteins | sample 1964761 | NCBI WGS metagenome assembly UMEM01 (sample SAMEA4836021, study PRJEB28245) | human gut metagenome | biome: gut microbiome; material: fecal sample | place: Denmark | collected 2008 | reverse complement strand
CCGATATTCTCAATAAATCTCCTTAAGATCCGCACACAGAGGGAGTGGAAGGTGCTGACCCAGACACTATCCGCGCCGTATTCCACAAGGCTGTTGACGCGGTCCCGCATCTCTCCCGCCGCCTTGTTTGTAAAGGTGATCGCCAGAATATTCCAGGGCTTCACACCCTTTTCCTCTATTAAATAAGCAACCCGGTGCGTCAGCGCCCGTGTCTTTCCGGATCCGGCACCCGCCAGCACTAAGAGCGGACCTTCCGTGGTGAAGACAGCTTCCCGCTGCATCGGATTTAATGTATCGTAATTGTTCATTCTGTTCCCCTTTCACGTTTCCGGAGGCTGACGGTTCTGCACGTATCTCCCACATACTGAAACCGCCGGTATTCCGACAACAGATACCATCATTCTACCACAGGAACACTCGTTCGTGCAATCTTTATTATATGAAAAGTATGTGGCTGTTCCTGTATGCGGATAAGAATTTTCTGAACTGACAATTCCGTACAATACAGTAGCGGCAGTGGATTTTGCCGATTTGGAATGCGAAATGGTAATGATATAAAAACGCCCCGGATCAGAGAGAACTGTCATCTCACGATCCGGGACGTTTCTTTTGCAGACCGGCAGCCATCATTTGCCTCCAGCCTTATTTTATATTTTTTAGAATTCCAGATAAGCACCTTTCATCGGGCTTGCCGCATGCTCACTGAACATACGGAGCACACCGCTCTTGTAGCGGAGCTCTCTCGGCTTCCAGTTTTTCTTTCTCTCAGCAAGGACTGCGTCGATCTCCTCCGAAGTCTTTCTTTCTCCCTTGATACCGATGATGTTTAACTTTCTCTCCATTACATCGATCTCGATGAGATCGCCTTCCTCAACGAGCGCGATCGGGCCACCGTCTGCCGCCTCCGGGCTGCAATGTCCGATAACCGGACCTGTAGATGCACCGGAGAATCTTCCGTCTGTGATCAGGGCGATGGAACGTCCAAGCTCCTTATCGCTGCTGATGGCCTCGGAGGTGTAGAACATCTCCGGCATACCGCTTCCCTTCGGTCCCTCGTAGCGGATGAAGACTGCGTCACCTTTCTGAACTTTATGTTTCAGGACAGCATCCAGACACTCTTCCTCGCTATCAAACGGTCTCGCCTTGAGAACTGCCTTGAACATCTCCTTTGGGCATGCGGTGTGCTTGATGACCGCACCTTCCGGAGCAAGGTTTCCGCGCAGAATCGCGATGCTGCCGTCGGTTCCGATGGCCTTGTCAGCCGGACGGATGATGTCCTGTCTTGTGATGGAGATTCCGTAGCGCTCGTTGAACTTCTGGAGCCATTTCTCGCAGCGCTCATAGAATCCGTTCTCTTTTAATTCCTTTAAGTTCTCACCGAGAGTCTTTCCGGTCACGGTCATGACGTCAAGGTGAAGGTGGTCTTTGATCTCCTCCATGATCGCCGGAACGCCGCCTGCATAGTAGAAGCACTCTGCCGGCCACTTTCCTGCCGGGCGGATATCAAGAAGATACTTCGCGCCGCGGTGGAGTCTGTCGAAGGTGTCACCTGTGATCTCGATTCCAAGCTCATGAGCGATCGCCGGAAGGTGGAGTAAGCAGTTTGTGCTTCCGGAGATGGCCGCATGTACAAGGATCGCGTTTTCGAAGCTGTCCATCGTCACAATATCGCTCGGACGCATGTTGTCCATCTTCGCAAGCTTAACTGCCTGTTTTCCGGCCTCTCTCGCGTAGTTTAAGAGATCCGGGCTTGTCGCAGGCATCAACGCACTTCCCGGAAGGGCAAGACCAAGAGCCTCGGCCATGATCTGCATGGTGGATGCGGTTCCGATAAAGGAACAAGCGCCGCAGCTCGGACATGCGTTGTGCTTTGCCCAGTTTAAGCGGTTCTCATCGATCTCACCGCGCTCATACTGGGCGCTGTACATGCCAAGCTGTTCCAGAGTTAACATCTCCGGACCTGCATTCATGGTTCCACCCGGAACAACAACAGCCGGAATATTCACGCGGAATAAGCCCATGAGGTTTGCCGGCATTCCCTTATCACAGCTTGCGAGATATACGCCTGCATCGAAGGGAGTCGCGTTCGCGTGGATCTCGATCATGTTCGCGATCATCTCACGACTTGCAAGGCTGTAGTTGATTCCATCGGTTCCCTGGCTCTCGCCGTCGCAGATATCGGTGCAGAAATACTTCGCGCCGTGACCGCCTGCCTCGGCGATTCCTTTTTTTACTTCATCAACAAGGATATGGAGATGTCCGCTTCCCGGATGGCTGTCACCTGCCGTGCTTTCGATGATGACCTGCGGCATCGCAAGCTCTTCCGGTTTCCAGCCCGTTCCGATTCTTAACGGATCAAGCTCCGGCGCAAGTTTTCTCATTTCCTGACTCTTCAGACATTTCATGATATTTCCTTCTTTCTTTGTGGGGTGTTACTCGTTATTGAGCAAATGATATCTTTTATTGGAACTGTTTTTTCAATTTTGTTCATTCTCTGCATTTCGAATGCACCGCACCTTTAGGCTGCGTACCTGCATCTTCCTACTACGCAAAGAATGAAATTACAAGTGCTACAAGGAATCCGGTCACACCGACTAAGGTCTCCATGATGGTCCAGGTTTTCAGGGTCATCTTCTCGTCGATTCCCACGAGGGATCTTACCAGCCAGAAACCGGAATCATTGAAGTGGGAACATACGGTGGAGCCGCCCGCTACTGCCGCTACGGTACATGCCAGATATAACGGAGACAGCTCGCTGATTCCCGGAAGTGCCGCAACGATACCTGCCGCCATGGTCATGGCAACCGTCGCGGAACCGACACTGATACGGACAAGGACTGCGATGATAAATGCAAGGACAACGATCGGAAGATTCATGGATGCAACCGCGTTTCCGATCACGTTTCCAAGTCCGGAGTACTGAAGCACATAGCGGAGCACGCCGCCGCAGGCGGTAACGAGAAGGATAAGACCGGTCGGCTCCAAGGACTTTGTCATAACCTTCTCAAGCTCTTTCATCGTGTAGCCATGCTTTAAACCGAGACCGAACATAGCAGCCAAAGTCGCGAGCAGCAGTGCTACGAACGGCTCACCTAAGAACTCGAAGACCGGAGCAACACCGGCTAATGCCGGAACAACGCCGCAGATGGAGTCCAGAATGATGAGTACTAAAGGGATCAGGATGATCCCAACGATCAGCCAGAAGCTCGGAAGCTTGGATTCATCGATCTCTTCCTGATTTGCCACACTCTCCGGTACCGGAACATAAAACTTCTTACCACAGATGGATCCCCAGACCGGACCGGCTACGATCATTGCGAAGATTCCGCAGAAGATTCCGACTAAGATGACCCAGCCAAGATCTACATTTAACATTGTTGCTACGAGAACCGGACCCGGTGTCGGCGGAATGAACGCATGTCCAACCGCAAGTCCTGCAAGGAGCGGGATCACATAGTGAAGGGAGGAACGCTTTGTCTTCTTTGCAAGGGAAAATGCTAACGGGATCAGAATGATCAGTCCTGCATCGAAGAATACCGGCATTGCGATCACGAGACCTGTGATTCCAAGCGCCCACGCGGCCTTCTCGTCACCGAATTTCTTTACCATCGTGACGGCGATCGTCTGTGCGCCGCCCGAGACCTCCAGGATCGCGCCGAACATGGATCCTAAGCCTACAAGCAGGGCGATTCCTTTTAACGTGTTTCCAATTCCATCATTGACTGCCGCGATAATATCTTTCGTCGGCATTCCCGCAAGAAGTCCAATGCTGATCGCTCCGATCAGGATCGCGATCATTGCCTGCACATTGAATTTGATGATCAGGACGAGCAGGATCACAAGACCGATCATTGCTGCCAGGACAAGGCGGGTCGGGTTGAGTACAACTCCTTCAGACATAGTGGATTTACCTCCCAGTGTATTTGTTTTGGTTGTTCCGCGCAAAGATCCGTATCATTCCCCGAACCGGACTGCTCTGCGCTTCATGGTTTCATTCCGGAAAAACAGTTCATGTTTTGGCTTTCCTGTTTTCCGTTTTTCATCAGACATGTCAAGCCGTTTGGCAAGCTTTTTGATATATTTGTCTGATGTCTTATGTCTATGTGCCTAATCTAACATTTTTCTATGGTATTTGCAATACTTGTCTGATGTATTTTATCTTTTCTCTTTTTCGCACAAAAAAAGCAGGGGAAAATTGTGCATTATTTTTCCCTGCTCGCTGCATTCTTATTCCATTTGAATGGCTTCTGACATTTTACTCTCCTACTGCTCTTTCTCCTCTTTTGTCTCGCCCTGCGCCTCATAAGCCGTCCGGCGTCTCAAAAGCTCCTGCCTGTTATACGTCAGATGCATCACCATGGCACACCGCGCCCCGGTGGAATCATGATTTGCGATGGCTCCCGTGATGGCCCGGTGGGTCGTGATCGTCTCTGTCCGCAGTGAGCGCCTCGTCAGGTTCACGAAGGTATTGATTCCCGAATTGATGATCGGGATCAGGGATTCCATGACCTGATTCTTGCTGCACCGGGCGATCCAGGTGTGGAACTCGATGTCCTTCGGCATATGATCCTTGTCCGCCAGATATAGTTCCTCCGTCTCCTTACACAGCTGCTTTAAGGTCGCGATATCCTCGTCCGTCGCGTAAACTGCCGCCTTAGCGGCAATCTCCGGCTCTAAGATCAGACGGACGTCAAAGAGATCCAGTGCCAGCTTAAACCTGTCATGGAGCTTTGCATTAAGCCTTAACGGATCGTCCTCTGCAGGCGTCAGACTGCTGACATACGTTCCCGCGCCTCTCCGCACCTGCAGAACTCCTTTCGTCACCAGACCTTTTACCGCCTCGCGGATCGTGCTTCGTCCCACCTCAAACATCTCCGCAAGTTCAAACTCGTTCGGAAGCCGGTCTCCCACCTCCAACGGTTTCTCTTTTATATACTCTAAGATCCGGTCCTCGATCTGGCTGCCCAGAAGTTTCCGGTCATCTTTTTTCTTCGCCTCCATAGTTTCCCCCATGTTCTGTTACAAGTTGTCTGATGTCTTCATTATACGGAAGATCGCATATGCTGGCAAGCTGATTTTTCCAAATGACCGCAAATACTAAAAAATCCCGCACACAGTCCGGATATTATCCGGAATCTGTATGCGGGATCAAAATCATCAGATGAAATGCGCTTTACAGCTCATCCTTCACATATCCGGCCACATTATAGGCATGGTCGGAGATACGTTCCAGATTGCTCAGGATATCTAAGAACACAACGCCGGCGGACGGGTTGCACTCGTTCTTGGAAAGACGCTCGATGTGCTTGTCGCGCATCTCCTCCTCGAGAGTATCCACACGGTCTTCCAGCTTGCTGACCTGACGGATATCCTCCATTCCGCCATCCTGACGGGCAGCGACTGCATGGTCCACAGCTCCGATGGCCGCGCTCGAAATCTCTTTGAGATCCTCGATCCCGGTCTCTGAGAAAGCGAGTCCATGTTCCTTCAGGTACTGTGCCGCCTCCGCAAGGTTTTCCGCATGATCACCCACACGTTCTAAATCGCTGATGCTGTAGAAAAGGTTGCTGACCTGAACTTTCTGTTTCTCGTTTAAGGACAGGTTGTTGACCTTAATGAGATATTCGGTAAGCTTCTTATTTAAAATATCGATCTCTGTCTCGTTCTTAAAGACCTCATCGAGACATTCATATTTGTTTTCCAGAAGGACGCTTGTTGCAAGCTTTAAGTTTGCAAGGGCCATCTTACCCATATGAACGACCTCCATCACACCGACTTCAAGGGCAAAGGTCGGGGATTTGAAGATACGTTCGTCGAGAACTGGAAGTTCGTCCTCCTTTGTCTCCTTCTGCTCCTCTTCCTCGCCTGTCTCACGGACGATCAGACCGGAGAACGCAACGAGCTGTTTCGCGAACGGGAATAAGAGCAGGGTGTTCGTCACGTTAAAGAATGTATGGAACACCGAGATCTGGAAGGAATTGATACTGCTCTGGGCAATATCCGGACGCATCATGGAAATGATATACATACCGATTCCGAATACGATCGCACCGAAGCTGTTGAAGGTCAGATGGATCACAGACGCGCGCTTCGCGTTGCGGCTTGTACCGGCACTGGATAAAAGCGCAGTCAGGCAGGATCCGATATTCTGTCCAAGGGTAATATAAATTGCGGCATTTGCGGATACCACTCCGCTCATCGCCAGAGTCTGTAAGATACCGACAGAAGCGGTGGAGCTCTGGATGATCGCAGTTACAAGGGCACCTACAAGAATACCGAGAATCGGGTTTCTTCCGAGTACCGCAAACGCCTTCGCAAAGATCGGGGCATCCGTATACGGTGCTACCGAACCTGACATGAAGGTCAGGCCCACAAACAGGAGGCCGACACCGATACAGATCTCACCTGCCAGACTCTCCTTTTTCTTCTTGGAAAACATCAAAAAGGCTGCACCGATGGCAACTACGAGCGGTGCGAAAAACGACGGCTGCAAAACCTTCATCGCATCCCCCAGAGAGTTTAAGGAAACCATCCATGCGGTGATCGTTGTACCGATATTCGCGCCCATGATGACCCCGACCGCCTGGGTCAGATTCAAAATTCCGGCGTTTACGAAACCAACCACCATGACGGTTGTGGCTCCGCTGCTGTGCAGGATCGCGGTGATCAGAGCGCCAAGACCGACCGCCAGAAGTCTGTTGTCCGTCACCATTCTCAGGAACTTGTTCAGCTTACTTCCCGCCGACTTCTGCATGCCGTCACCCATGATGCTCATACCGTAAAGGAACATGCCCAGACCGCCGAGGAAACTGAAGATACTTTCCAGATATCCGATATTCATAATGCCTTCTCCATTCTCTTTTGTCGCTGCCTGTTGTCTTAACGCGGCGGCGTGGCAAACGCGCAGTTTCGATCCGCTTCTGCAAAATTTGCCTTCGTATTCCATCATATCATAGAGCACACGTTTTTTTCAATTATAAATATAATATTTGTAAATTTTAGGTAAAGAATACAAAATGACTTTCGAATTTTTAGTGAATGTCCCGTTACTTCTTCAGAATCTTTATCGCTTTCTTTACATCCTTATGGAAGTCCTCCCATTTCTCCGGATAATCTACAAAATATTTCGGGCAGATCTTTCCCGTCACGTCGTAGTGGCGGATCACGTCATCCGGCTTCAGATCAAATTCCACACAGAGGTACGCGCATAGGTTTACAAGTGTCTGATATGTACTGTCATAAAATTTTCCGGTCTCATCCGGGTGGCAGCACTCGATGGAGATCGTGTCACTATTGCGGTTGTTGGATGCGTAGGCCACCTCATTTAACGGAATACACTGGACGACCTCACCCTCCAGACCGATCACGAAATGGCTGCTGACAGAGGTAGTCTTCGAACCAGTCTGGTCCTTTAATCCTTCAAAATAATTCCGGTTTTCCAGCGCGGTACTGCAGGGGTTTGCGACATAGTGTACCACGATGCCGTTTACTTTCTCAAGCGGGATCTGCGGCCGTGAGTACTCATTCGGGGTCAGCAAATTTACATTCACATACTCCGGAACCGCCACATCCGCCGGATCTACCTGTTTCCGCCCCGTAAGTTTCTTTGTCACGAGCACAGCCGTGATGATCACGGCGATCCCGATCACCGCAGTCAGTCCGCCTACGATCATTCGGCGGGTCCGCTCCTGTTTTCTTCGTCTTCTCCGGTTTTCCTCCCGCCGGATCCTTCGCTCTTCGATCTCATCTCTGTATGGCATTGTTCTTTCCTTTCTTCTATATATAGAATTATGATGTAACGATTCCGCAGGTCTATGCACTTACTGGGCTGACCGTAAGAAAATCTATGCTGGAAGGCAAAAATCCCAATTTGAAATGGATTTTTGCGCGTAACCGCGAGGGCACTGAACCGTTACGTTATAAAAGCGTAAAAAGGTTCTTCTCAAATTCAATCAGCCCGTCTTTTTTCATTCTGGAGAGTTCTGCGGACAGAGCGCTCCTGTCCACCGCGAGATAATCCGCGAGCTGCTGGCGGTTAAAGGGGATCCCGAAGGTCTTTTTCTTCTGTTTTTCCGACTCAAAGAATAGGTACGCCATCACCTTTTCCCGGATGGACCTCTGTCCCATGTGGTCGATCTTCCGCGTCAGCATGAGATTTTTCTTCGCCATGATATAGAGAAGGTTGTGGATCAGGCGGTTGTGATGCGAACATGCCGGTGTGCAGACATTTAAGATCCTTCCGAGGTCTAAAAATAAGATCCGGCTCTTTTCTGCCGCCACTACATTGACCATCAAAACTTCCCCCGGCATACAGGCGTAAGCTTCACCGAAAAGCTCACCGGTTTCCCCATGTCCCAGAACCTGACGGTTTCCCCAGAAATCGTCCCGGGAGATCTCGACTCTTCCTGAGAGGATGAATCCCATAGAGCGGATCTCCGTTCCGGCGAGGAAAATAATATCACCTTTTTCGTATTTCTTTTCTACTGCGGAGAGACATTTTAAGATACTCTCCTTTTCTTCAGGGTGGATTCCGGCAAAGAGCATGGAATCCGGAATTTCTTCTTTGTGGATCATAGTTTTCCTTTCTTTCACCTGACACGGGCGGCCATTTACACTTTCCTGTTTCCTTCATCCATAACGGGCAGTCTTTTGTACTTTCCTGTTTTCATATCTGAATGTACCACATTGCGGATTTTTCGTTGGAAATACAACATACTTTTTGTCATCATTGTAGTATATTGACGATACAAAAGTCAATACATGACACTTACAAAATCTGCCACGATCCGCTTTTTCCGGATGCATGGCAGCAAATACACCGTAATGGAAATCACTGAGACAATATTTACACGCTTTGAAAGGGGAACTTAAATTGAAAAGAACGATCGTAAAAATTGATGAAGAAAAATGCAACGGCTGCGGAGCATGCGCAGCAGCCTGTCAGGAGGGCGCAATCGCAATGATCAACGGAAAGGCGAAGCTGATCCGCGACGATTACTGTGACGGTCTTGGGAACTGTCTTCCGGCCTGTCCGGCGGACGCCATCAGCTTTGAGGAACGCGAGGCTGCCGCTTATGACCATGAAGCGGTTCTGGCACACATGGCGGCAAGAAAAGCTGCTTCCCTCATACCGACAGAGGCACCGGCCCCGAAGCCGGAATTTACAGGATGTCCGGGAACCATGAGCCGCACGATCACACATCCCTCCGCGCCTGCATCTAACAGCGCAGCGATTCTGGGACACACTGCACCTGTCTCCATGGAGAGCAGACTCTCCCAGTGGCCGGTCCAGATCAAGCTCGTCCCGGTCCGCGCTCCGTACTTTGACGGTGCGAAGCTTCTCGTTGCCGCGGATTGCACCGCTTACGCATACGGAAACTTCCATAACGATTTCATAGATGGCCACGTAACACTCATCGGATGTCCGAAGCTGGATTCCGTAGACTATTCCGAGAAGCTTACAGAGATCATCCGCAATAATGATATCCAGAGCGTGACAGTTGTTCGCATGGAGGTTCCGTGCTGCGGAGGAATCGAGGCGGCTGTGAAGAACGCGCTGATGGCCAGCGGAAAGTTTATTCCGTGGCAGGTATACACGATCAGCACCGATGGACGGATCTTAAAATAAGATCCCGTCCCTGCCAGTTCTTCTGGAAAGGATCTTTGCTTGTAACTATGAAGCTACCGAATAGACATTTTTATATTTAAGAAGGGAACTTATATGTCTCTCTCAACTACTACAAATACCTCCGGCCGCACCCCGGAGCAGGACGCTGTCATCTGCGCCCTCATCGGTCTCTCCCGCGCCGCGGAGGCAAAGGAGATTCCGGCCGGGACCGCTCCGGTCCTCTTCGCCGCCCTCTCATCCGTGACACCTGGAAATCCACTCTCCGCTTCTGCTTCCAGAGACCTTGTGGAGCAGATCCATAAGCAGAAAGCCATCATTGCCCCGGACTGCGCCGCCTGCCCGTCCCCCTGCGGACGGACTTCGGATTTTCTCCCGGAAGACTTAAATCGCACCGACGACGGCCTCTTCGAGGATCGGAACCGGCTGCTTGCAGAACTCAGCCAGCACGCGAAAGAGGAATGGAAGCGCATTCTCGCGGAGCAGGAAGATCTGGAGATCACACGACTCTTTATGGACTGCGTGTTCATGGCGGGATATGCATATGAAAAGGAGCTGTTTGCGCCGTATTTTGAAAAATTGGCAGCACTGAATGACTGAATGCAGGAGTCAAAGTCCTGTGCCCGGTCTCCCACGGATCATCCCGGGAACAGGCTCCGGCAGGCAGGCTTCAAACCTGTTTATCTCAGTCGGAGATCTGACTCCCATTGAGACAGATTTGTGATTACTCACCACAAAAAGGTGAGAGTCTTCTCGAATGAGAAAAAAATTGATACAGGGAGCCTATGTTCGCCCTCTGTATCAATCTTTTGCATTGATTTTTTATGCATTTTTTATACAATCATAGAATCATCAGATAAACCACTCTGCCTCAGCCCGTCTCTGGTAATTCTGTTTTAACATTTCCACATGAGATAAGAATGCCTCATCATCAAAATACTTTGCGCCTGCCGGACATGCCTTGATGCAGGCATGGCACTTGATGCAGATTCCGGTGCAGGTATCCGGCGCGTCCTTCGGGATGGATCCCATCGGACAGACGGTCGCACAGATTCCGCACTTCGTGCATTTTTCCGGGTCTGTCTTCGGTTTCGCCTTTAAGAACACTGCAGGTTTTCCATCCGTTCCAAGCGGTGTATAGTAGGCAGTCACCGGATCATCGCCGCGGACCTCGATCTTTGCCGGGATCTCCGTCATATCAGCAACTTTCTTCGCGACCTTCTCACCAAATTCCGCAATCTTCGCGAGATCATCCGCATCCGGACGTCCTGTCGCAAGCTTATTGCTGAACACATGCTCTGTCGGGATTCCCGCAGCCGCGATCGTATGGAAGCCGTGAAGCTCCAGCTCGTTGCGAAGCTCGATCAGACCGTTGTCAAAGTTTCTGTTTCCGAATACCGATACCGGTACCGCCAGCGCGCCGTTTCCCTCAAAAGCGCTCTGCACATACGGCAGCATCTTATTCGGAATTCTTCCCGCGTAGACCGGTGTGCTGAAAAATACAAGATCCTCACTTTCAAAACTCGTAATACCTTCCCGGTTCTCCGGAAGTGTAAAATCAAATGTCTCCATCGGCACAGAAAGAACTTCCGCCGCCTTTTTCGCCATCGTTGTGATTACTTTTTTCGCGTTTCCTGTGGGGCTGAAATATACCGCCCATACTTTTGTGATCTTCATAATACCATTGCCTCCTATACATCCCATTTTCAGAACTCCCCGCTCATAAAACAGCCCGGAAACTTCATATGGAATTTATATTTTTCTGATATATTCAAGCTAATTATATCTATAAATCACAATAAATTCAAGCGAAAGGCAACTTGAGTTCGCGATGCATTTATTTATTTTATTAAAAAAATTTTGTTTGTTTTTCTTTTGCGTTGTCTTTATGCATATTTTTATCATTTTTCCATTTCTTTAATGCGAATCCACTGAATTTTGAATTTTATTCACGCTATCTACTGTTTTTTGATACATCTGCAAGTAAAAAAGATTGGTTTTTATATGAGAAAGATTCTCATTCTCATATTTCTGTTATTTTATTGACATTTCCTTTTCCTGCAAATATACTATCTTTGCTATAATTAGTTTACACTAACAGGAGGAAATATAAGTGAAGAAAAAGTTACTTCGCCAGACCGCAATCCCGGTACTTACTGCTGCCTGCGTTTTTTCACAGGTTGGCATGGCATTTTCTGCCATTTCCGGTTCAAACACAGGATACACCGCTCAGGCATATACTCAGGGAACCTGGAAGCAGGAAGCACAGGGATGGAAGTATTATGATGCAAATCAGAAGCCAAGTACCGGTTGGATCTATACAGAATCCGGCTGGTATTATATCGATCCGGCTACCGGATTCATGAGAACAGGATGGCTTCAGGATGAAAAAGGAAGATGGTTTTACCTTGAAAGTGCAGCCGATCAGGGCGGCATAGAGGGGCGTTTACATACCGGTTGGATGAAAGATCCAAGCGGCAGCTGGTATTTTATGAATACCGTTCCGGGTTCTGACTTCGGTGTAATGCTCACAGGATGGCAGTGGATCGACAATTCCTGCTACTACTTCGGAACAGACGCCACAGGAAATGTCGGTAAATTATATCGTAATACAACAACTCCAGACGGCTATAGCGTAAATGCAGACGGTCGCTGGGTAAACGCAGACGGTTCCATCCGTCATGACCAGAAGGGCATAGCGTCCGCAGTCAAGGCCGACGGAACACCGATAGAAAAAGAATCCTCAACAGACTCCGATGATTCTGAAAGCGGCGGCTCCTCTTCTTCCGGCGGAAGCCACAGCTCCGGCAATAGCGGAAGCAGCAATAGCGGCAATGGATCCAACAACAATGGAAACAACAGCAATAGCGGCGGCTCCAATAATAGCGGCAGCAATGATAATAACGGTTCCGACAATAATGACAGTAGTAATGATAATAACGGTTCCAACAATAATGGTTCCGACAATAACGGCAGCAACTCCGGTGATCAGGGTTCCGATGATGAGACCACGGTTTCCGTCATTGATGAGAAAAAGACCAGGATCATGAATGTGGACTCTCTCGGAAAATGGCTGACCATTACTTTCGATGAGGGATACAATGCTGGCAACTGCGTCGTTACGGTTGACGGTAAAGATGTAACCTCCTCTCTCACAAAAGTGACCGATGACGGAAGCATTGCGAAACTCCCGCTGGTTGGAACGCCGGGGACTGTAACTGCAGTTTCCAAAGAAGATTCCAAAAAGGTCTGAGAGCGTTGTCCTGAATGAAAAGGCTGATGAGGATTCTGTTTACACAGAAGATGGCTATCTTCCGGAAAAGCTTCTTGGACATGGTGCAATTCCGGTCTGGGATTACTGCCTCACAAACTATGATGACGAAGGAAAGGTTCGTGTGACTCCGTCCAGGACAACGATCGCTCTTGATGCCGTTCGGGAAGCTCATCCGAGCTATTCTCCGGATGCCGAGATCGATGAAAATGGAAACGGAACCGTAACCATCATGTTCAACTACAATACGGCTGAGGAAAAAGAATGGTTCGACGCGATCTCCGGTCTGGAACTTGTTCAGTACAATGAAAACCGTAACACGATCAACGACCATCTTGAATTTGAATCCAAGACCGATGTTCCTCATGGTCATGGAAAAGTCGGCACACTTACGCTCAATCTTGGACAGAAAAATTTCAGAAGCAACGGCCGTTATTATGTACGTGTTCGCTCCGAGGCTGGAAAGTCCGCTATGGCATCCATCCATATTGTCAATCAGACGGCTCCGACTCTTCTGATCTCCGAAAGTGCAATTTCCGGACGCAACCTGCACTTCACCGTAAAAGATATGACTTACGGTGTCACCGTTCCGGTCGAGCGTGTGACCTTAACTGATCCGACGGGCGATACAAAAGAGCTGAACAAGATCGATGACTGGTATCTCATCGGAGATCTCTTTGTGCTTTACAACGATGTAAACGCTGAGAACGGACGAAACAACATTCCGTATAACGGTAAATACACCATCACTCTTTACTCCAACGGCTTTAAGACTGTAAATAAACCCTTTACAGTAACCGGTGGTGAGGATGTACCTGCTGCAAAGAAGGTATCTACACTCTCTGTCGACGCTGTATCCCGCGCAACATCTTCTGGAAGTTCCTCTGGAAGCGGCGATGGCGGCGGCACGGCCACAAGCGCTGACCTGATCTTTGATTCCGATCTGCTTGTAAACGCAAATATCTTAAACGATATGGGTGAACAGAATGACGCAGTCAACGGTATTATCAACTATCGGAATGCGTTAATCGGATTTGATTCTGTGTATAATACAGGTGATACCACTTACTATACATGGCTTGGATACATCAATGCTGTTTCTGATAGAGAGACACTCGACGGAACAACCCTCACATTCGCAGAGTATAAAAATAATGGTGTGGAAGATCCGAATCGTCCATATGCAGTGAAGGAAGTTCTGGAGGATGGTCTCCTCGGTGATATCCAGTACAGCGATTCCTATGGACGTTTTGATGCCCCGGCTGTTACGGTCACTTCCGCAACGGAAGGAAACGATCTCGTTTTAAGCTGTCAGGATGCCGACTACCTTAAAAAGGTAACGGATCTTTATCTCAACGGTAACTGGAAAGAGCTTGATTCCAACAAGTATACAGTTGATGCAGCAGCGGGAACCATCACAATTAAAGCGGATGCCCTTAAACCAGGTGAAGTAACTGTCACGATCGATGCATCCGGTTATAAGAGTCAGACCGTAAAGGTTGATTACAACAAAGTCGTTGAAAAGAACCTGAACCTGAAAGTAAATTATACAGAAGACAAGAACGCTTTCACTCCGGATGAGACAGGAAAGGCGACAGTTTCCTTTACTGTTGAGGAATCCGAGGGAGATTTCTTAAAGCATTTGATCTACAATGAGTCTGTTGTGCTGGATAAAGACACTGAGAACGCAGATCTCGTTTGGACCCGTGGTACAGAAAGCCTGGACTCCGTTTACTATGTTGTAGAAGAAAGCAGCAATGTCATCACTCTTTACAATGTAACTCCTGGTGTTCATACAATTACGATCCAGGCGAACAGTGAGTATTATCCGAATGCTCTGAGCGCTAAGTTTGAGGTTGAGGAAGTTAAGAAGGATGAAAATGAGAATGCTTTAGCAGCTCCGGAAGTTGCAGGTGCAGAATTAGTAACCTCAATTTCCAGTTTCGATCCAAATTATTATCACATTTCCTTCAACGGTGATACCAAAGCTATCACTGCTTACTTAGAGGCACTGATGAAGGATGGTACAACGATCACCGTCGGAGAAAACGATTATCATCGCGACCAGATGTTTGGTTCTGATTATGCATACAGATACAGCCAGAAAGATTCTGCCTACGGTGGACCTCGCGTTTGCCTGGATCTGACTGCCGATGGATTTAATACTTCTGGTGCTACTACTATCACTATCGAAGTTGCAGGTTATGAAACTCTTACATTTGCTCTCGATAAAGACGGAAATGTAACAAATTCCACACCAGATGAAAATGAAGATAAAAAAGCTCCATCTTTTGCAGCACAGGAGATTACAGCCGGTGAAAAGCTGAAACTTATCTGCAATGATAAAGACTATCTTCAGAGTGTATTCGTATTGCTTGATTCCAAGGAATTAAATGCTGAATATTCTGATTCTGCCCTTATTGTTGACACCGCAGAACTTTCTGCTGGAACAGTAACTCTCACGCTTAAGGCTGACAGATATAAGGATCAGACTATTTCACTTACTGTGAAGGAAGTCAAAAATGATCTCCTTAATGCTCCGGAAGTTGATTCCTCTTCTTTTGTAAAAGCTAGCTTTGGTGATGATGATTATTATCATGTGTCCTTCGTAGGTACAGAAAACGATATCTATGAATATTTGAAACTGGTTGCAACATCTGGAAGAGTATATGTAAATAATGTTCTTTATAAGTCTACATACTCTTTCTGGAATAGCACGATTTCTTATAAGACAAGCACTGATCCTGACCACGGTGGCAAAGCCATTTACCTTGACTTGACTGCTGATGGATTCAACCAGGTAACAAATACCGTTAAGATCGTTCTTGATGGATATAATGACTTAGAGTTTACCGTTGATGCTGCCGATACCCAGGAAGCTAAGATTGAGATCAACGAAATTCCGGTTGCTGCAGTAGCTCCAGATACAGATTCTGAGTTTGATTTCTCCGACTCTGAGACCGTTGTCAACGACTCTCAGGAGGAAATCATTGAGGTTTCCGATTCCGAAGAGATTGATGAGATTGAAACTATCGATTCTGTCATTGACAAAACAGAATCCGAAGATTCCGAAATCGAGGAGATTGCTGAAATTGAAGAATCTGATAGCAACGAAGAAGATTCTTCTGAGATTTCCACTGACAAACAGTAATTCCTGATCTTCTGATCTAACGATTACACATCCTTTTCAGAGACCGCATACATGATTTGTGTGCGGTCTCTTTTTCTTGCTGTTTATCAAATTTTTATACTTTTTAATACCCAAGTACATTGTCATCCCCCTTCCCACATGCTAATATAATCCCAAGCAAGGTTTCTAACGAATTCTATGATCTATTTTCTATTCTAGCCGTTTCGGCATCTGAAGACTCTTTGCTGAAATCACTTGAACAACTGGCAGAGAGTCAGGGATGTCCCGTATTAATTCCTCTCCTGCCCAATTTTCCAGGAAAGGAAGGTAACTGAATGGAAAAGCAACTGATCCATGCTCTCATTTCTGCTGAAGAGTACAGGAAATCGCCCGATTTTATGAATGTCAATCTCAGCGATTTTGCCCTGTTTCTCGCGGTTATGAAGCACAAGGAGGCGCAGGAATGCGTACTCAGTATTATCCTGGATGAGCCGAATCTCAGGCTCATACAAGTCCGGGTTGAGGACGTTATTCTCAACAAAAATGGAAAACGCGGAATCCGGCTCGATGCCTGGGCGCTGGCAGAGGATTCCAGGCAATTTGCTACGGAGATGCAGAATGATGCGTCGGAGGACGATCTCCGGAAACGTTCCCGGTATTATCAGGGACTCCTTGATACCCCGGCATTAAAGGCAGGTAAACATACAAAATACCGCCACCTGCCCTCAACGATCGTAATATTCATCACCCAGACCGATCTCTTCGGAATGGACCGCGCCATGTACACATTCACAGAGCGCTGTCACCAGATTCCGGGGATGGAGCTTGGGGATGAGACGATGAAGATTTTTTTGAATATGAGCAGTAAGAATGAACGGGATGAGCTTGTGAGTCTTCTGCAGTATATGAAGAACTCTACGCTTTCCAATCCTGAGATCACCGTCCTCGATGAGCGAATCTGCAAATTAGACGCAATTGTTACAGAAGTAAAACAGAGTGAAGAATGGGAGGATGCACAAATGAGTATTTTATCTACTGGAATTGATATTGGACGCAGAGTAGGTCATGAAGAAGGTCGCAAAGAAGGTCAGCTTGAGGGCATCCATGCGATTATAACTGTCCTAAAAGAACACAACCTTACCGATTCAGCTATTATCCAGCAATTATGTAACTCTTTCCATCTGGATACAGACACTGCGCAAAGAATGTTTCATGATTTCTCATGCCATGATTAATCTCTAATTTTTCTGTATGATCTCACGTCAGATATGATCTAAGGCAAAAGCCCGGCTCCACGCACTCTAAATGCATGAAGCCGGGCTTTATGTTACTGTCTTTTATATATTATTAGAATATTTCCTACGGTTTACAGCTCTTACAAGCCTCATACCCCTCATTAATCAGCTTCTCCCGCTCCCCCGTATACTCTTCTCGGTTCTCAGCCTTAATACTCTTCACAGAATCGCAGTCTGGGCGGTGGAATTTCATGGTCTTGGTGTTGAGGATATAGGTTCCGCTCTCCGTTCCAGAGGCGCTTGTATTTGATTTTCCAGAACTGCCTGAGGCTCCTAATGAGTTGTTGCCAACATTCGATGAACCTGTCGTTTTTCCGCTGCCTGCCGTACTTCCA
>UMEM01002804.1_pt1 | contig 18527 bp, 19 predicted proteins | sample 1964761 | NCBI WGS metagenome assembly UMEM01 (sample SAMEA4836021, study PRJEB28245) | human gut metagenome | biome: gut microbiome; material: fecal sample | place: Denmark | collected 2008 | reverse complement strand
TTCTGAACTCCCCAGTTAAAATTAAACTGTGGATTACCAATCGCCTCAATTCCTTCTACTCTATCACTATGTAACAAATAGATTGGCTGGTAATATAATGGGATTTCAAATAATGTTTCGTTTTCGTATTTCTGTAATTCAAAGAACGCCTTTTTCTGTACCTCCGCATCTGCAGAAGCATTTGTTGCAGCAATTAATTCATCCAGCTTTGGATCGCCAGGCGTGTGTGAATTAATAGAGTAGCCGGTTGCGTATCTGTCATAGTACTCATGTAAGGACAGCGCCGCATTTGCCGCATAACACATATCCCAGTCTACCGCTCTAGGTCCATTGACTGGATCCTCCGGCGCTTTCCAAAGGATTGTTGCAAGGTCTCCCTCTACCAGACTTGCATTCATCTTAATTCCAACTTCCGCAAGATACTGCTGGATAACTGCCATTAAATCCTGAGTTGCCTGATCTGTATAGTAGTAAACTACTTTAATCTCTCTATTAGAATCCCAGCCCACTTCCGCTAATAGCTGTTTTGCTTTCTCAGGATTGTAATCGTAATTATTTAATCCATCCACCTTATCCGATCCGTCAGGGGTTAAACTATTGGCAGGAACGCCTGCCCCATTCATAACACCTTCACAGATAGCGGCCATATCAATTGCATAAGCAATCGCCTGGCGTACTCTAATATCCGTAAGAGCACCTGGAGTTCCATCTGCGTTAGGGAATTTATTCACATAGAAAAGCCTTGTATAACGTACATCCACTTTATCCAATGTAATACCTGACTGCCCTTCTAGTGCCTGCACGTCAGCAATGTTTTTTGTGTATGCATAATCCAGCTTTCCAGCTTTTGCATTTGTAACAAAGTTCGGATCCGAATCTCCGGCGCTGGGATTTAAGTGGATTTTGTAGTTTGCCACTCCACCGTAGTATCCTTCAAAAGGTGCCAATATTGTATAATTTCCCATCTGCACCTCCTCCACTTTAAAAGGGCCGGAACCAATCGGATGCTGGAAGTACTCTGCCTGCTGCAGGCTCACAGGATCCACATCTGCCAGATATTTTTTCGGCAATGGCGCAAATTGTGTAAATACCAGCAATGCATCAGGAGCTACCCTATCGAAGTTTAACGTAATCGTATTTCCGTCAACTACAATACCGGAAATATGTTCCGCACTTCCATCTAAATAAGCGCCAGAGCCTTCTATGGCTTCAAAAGCGGAGCGAAATACGGAGTTTAATACGGTTGTCTTTAACGCATACTCAATATTCCATTGAATTTCTTCTGCTGTAATCGGCGCCCCATCATGCCAGGTTATCCCATCTCTTAAGGTGAATTTTAAATAAGAACCATCTTCTGCCATTTCATAGCTGGAAGCCAGCTCTCCCTCACCGGATATAGGAGATAAATTCTCGTCTGCAAGCAGTAAACGAGCATATAAAGTTTTATTATACATATAAGTTCCCGGATTTAACCAAGGGGTTTCAAAGAACTCTGTAGGTCCTCCATTAGAGTAAAGCACTCCTGCCTCGCCCGCAGGCATTGCTTCCGTACCTCCTTCTGCTTTTATCTCTGTTCCTGTTGCAGCCTCCTGTCCACCGCCGCAGCCTGCTAGAAGAGCCATACTTATAGACGCTGCAAAAATCAAAGAGAACAGTTTCTTTTTCATTCTTTCCCTTTCTCCTTCCTTTGGCATATTGCCTAATATTGTAAAGCAAATATTATAAGATAAATATATTTATTTTTTAATTTATTTTCAATACTTCGCTATTATATTAAATGTTCTTTCAGAATCTTCACCTATTTATACAAATCATCTATCATATATACTTTATGATTTGTCTATTTATTCCATAACTTTTATTTTATTTTTATTTCTAAAATTCTCTTAAACTTAAATATACAATTATTTTTCGCAAGGATGTTAACTAAATTTACTACTAATCTACTACATTCAGATATAACTTTGACATGCTGTTATGTCCCATGAAGTCCACTATTCCAAATAGAGCACATCGAAAAATTGAATACTCCTCCACAGAAGCGGCATTCTTTTTTCTCTACGAGCAGAGCAAGACGCCGCTTTTTTCGTCCAAATGGCTTTTCAGTAAGAGGACTCAGGACAAAACGGACATAATTGATTGAGCTATACACTGGCAAGGCCGATATGTTGCGCCATGCCGGAGGCTTCTTTCAGAAAGCGGATAATTGCCAACACACTTGAAGTTGCTTCCAATCGTCATGGTAGACTCCACGCTTCCCCTGTGCTGGCTGCGCCAGCGACCCATTTTAGGGATAATAAAAAAAGTTGGACGCTATGCAAAGTTGATATTGCGGAAAAGTGAACTATGCAGTATGATATATTCACATTTGTTATTTATGACTAACAAAAGACTCAACTACCACCGGCTAAAGCCGGTGGCAATGGCATCAACCAGTCATGTAAAACGAGCAAAGGGGTTAAAAGTCGGTATTAACCGATACCCCCAGGCGTAGTATAGAAATGATTGACATCAAGCTAGCGCTGAAAACTCTCGATTGGATTCTCAGTTCTCCCGATACCACCAGCGCTGCAAGAACAACCACACGAGGATTTACACAGACAAGAAATATATCCTTGCGCGATGTTTTTATTTTCTATGTATTTCGGTCTGCTGAAACCGCGAACAAGGACATGGCTCTTTAAATTTTTGGCCCTTTTCATAGAATTGGGACTTTATTTAAAACACCTTCCAAGTTAAGGAAAGCCTTGGTATAATTAGGGTACATCTATAAGGGGTCACCTCCGTAACATTAAACTTTGGTCGGGATAATGCGTTTAGGAGGCTTCTTATAGATGTATTTTATTACAACGAAAAGAATGTTGGAAGTGTGCTTTTCAGCGCACCCCAACATTCAGTATAGAACCATTTCTTTTTCAACTTCGGGAATTCTTCCTGCAGCAGCTTTGACGCTTTTCCTTTCAGGTTCTGCATAATTTCACTGGGGGCCAAGTTCGCTGGACATGACAATAGCATATGTACATGATCCGGCTGCATACTTCCTTGTAATATTTTTATTCCCTGACTGTCACAGCCTTGTCTCAGCAAATCTCGTAGCCTAAAGGCTACATCTCCTTTTAATACTTCATATCTATATTTCGTTATCTACACAAAATGGTATTTTATATCATATACCGTATGACTCCCATTTCTGTAATTTGCCATTTCTACGTACCTCCCGATACGCCAATTATATCACTTCCTCTTGGAAAAGGAAATACCGCTGAAGTTCTACCGCCTAAAGGCGGTGGTTTTTACCTTAAACTTGGAGAATAAAATATATACCTGCTGCAATTGCAGCCCTTGTCTCCGGTGTCTTAATTTTAATTACTTTATTAAGTAATTCTTCAAATTCAGCTTTAGTATAGTAAATACCATTTATTGTTACACCACCATTGGTAATAATGACATTTCCGGCAACATCTCTTGCATTCTCTACATTTGCATATGTCGAATTACTTTCTGCAACAGCAGTAGTCCCTGGTAATAGCATGGCAGATCATAATTGGGAATCGCCAGAATCGACATTTGTTGAAACTGGCGATTCCTTGTTTTTATACGTATTTGATCGGTTATATCTATCCAAGTGATATCACTTGCCACATACCATTAACACTGATGTAACAATCAAACTTATTATCGTGGCAAGCATAAAGTCTGCCTTAGCATAGATAAGATGCGATGCATAAATAAGAAGTACTGGACAAGTTATCATAAAAATAAATTTAATCTTTGATGTTACACTCATTTTTGATATGCTTTTGCCAAAAATATCTACCTAAAGCATAATAGACCGCACACGATGTTATAATTAATACAATGCTGCAGAGTAAAACCAAGTTCTTCATGAGCACTATTAACTATTATTTTTCATAGTTTAAAGCATTCAGCGGCATCAAGTAGATCATATTGTTCAAACACTTTGGTGCATTCGTCCAGTCCAGTTATGGATAGAATTGCTACGCCCAGAGAAGAAAAGGCTTCTGAGAAATACGGAGTTTTTGTAATCCATTCGGGTTTTACGCCAGTCCGCATAAATACCATGAGAGCCGAAGCCAATGCTTTAACGCCTCCAGCAGCTTTGACTAATGCTTGCACTCCTTTTATGGTAGCACCAGCTCCACCAATAAAAGCTGCAATAGCACCAGCGCATTTTACACCTTCCCAAATGCCTCTAGTTTCAGCTCCTTCGGTTTGAAGATGAAGAAACTATTGCGCTTCTTCGTAACTTTCAAAAAAATATATACCTTGTTTCGTTAAATAATGCTCAATTTCATCTTCCGTCCCATTGAGCAACAGAGCTTCCGGTATGCTATTTATGATCGAAAGGACTTTTTCTAAGTTCTCTAACATCGACACTTTGTTCTTTGGCGAAAGTTACATTATCAGGGATATCCATGGAGAATACTTGAGGTGGAAATGCAGTTGTTGCCGTAGTTAAGGATAAAACAAACGCGGTTATTTTACTCATTTTTTCTTGTTAATGTAAACGCCTCCTTTTCAACAGCAGTTTGAAACAAATCAGGAATCCATATAGTGCCAGCACGGTAAAAGCAAACACTGCTGGCTTGGATAACGGATGAAAATTACGGTATTCCAACAAACTTACACACGAAATTATCAGTATCAACAAAAATTCAAAGATACCAAGTATTCTACCTTGTATATGGATAAAAAATTACTTATGATAAATAAAGCAAATCCGCCTGCCCATAACAAGGATATATAGTATTTTAAGTATACTCCAACAATCGAAAGGACTATAAAAAAGGAAACCCGATACATTTAAATGCTTTTTCTAATAATTGTTTGCTCATTAACTTTCAAACCTCAACAATCATAAACATTCCTGTATTTAATTTTATGTTTATGAAACCAATGGAATCACTCTTTCTTGTTTTGCTAGATGTTTCATAAGGGCATCCTTTTATGCAGTTAATTCCAACTAATATCTTTTAGGTTACTTTAACATATATTTTTTGTAAATCAAACATATTTTATTAAACAATACTCCTGAACAGCAAGAACCAGCTTTACATATCTTTTTCTTATTCATGTGAACACCTCGTTTCTGTTGGACCATGCCATTCAATTTGTGAGCAATCGGTAAATAGTCAGCGGAATATACCATACAGCAACCACCAGACGCCAGGTCAGGATGCCCCCTCCGATCAGGCCGCCTATTATAAAATTAACAGCAATAACACTAACCGAACCGCCTAAGTCATATCCATGGGGAACCAACCATAGAAACATCCGTTGAATCCCAAAGGGAATCCCGCAGCAGAGCCATACATAACAATATTCCGTTTCTCCGTTTTTAGTGAATACCGACTTGAAGATCAAAAGCAGGAACAATGTGATTACCAGTGTCAAAACCGTATGTTTCAAAAAAACTTTCCAAATCTCTCCGCGTGTCAGCCTAACCCTCCATCATGTGATTTAAAAGAAATCTATTTTGAATCGGTTGCGCTGTTCACTGTACTTTCTCCGCCAGGACACAAAGCCAATGTTGTTCCTGGTTTACATGTGCGGCTATCCTGGAAAATCCTGCTTCCTTTAAGTATTGCGTCAACTGCTCCTGCGTAAAAATACGCATTCCTTCAATGATACCAGTCCATTTTTCGTCTTCCTGTTTCGTCCCGTCCGATTCATTCACGATTATAAACGTTCCTCCCGGTTTGAGTACCCGATATACTTCTTGAAAGCTCTCCATCGGCCCCGGCCAGAAATAGACGGTTTCAAAGGCAGTGATTCCATCGAAGGTCTCTGCTTCAAACGGGAGGGTGGACACATCCCCCTGCACAATCTTACATCTCCCGGCTTGTACTGCATGCCGGTTGAACTGCTTTGTTTTATCACAAGAGACCTTGGAATAATCTAGGGCTGTAACCGTTGCAGTAGGAAAACGTTTTAAAAGTTCTGCGGTATTGCGTCCTCCGCCACATCCGAAATCTGCCAGCATAAAATAGGATTTCGTAGGTACATTAGGCAAATGAGAAAGCCCCCAATCCGAAACCGCAGCATGGCCCTGATTCATGCCATTGACCATCATTTTTCCCATCCATCCATTCGGCTTTCTGGTGTTGTTAAAAAACTGTTTGAAAATCCCCATGGAATCACCGATCCTTTCCTCCTGTATTCGCACGAGTTCCGCGCTGTTTGAATTTCACTCTGATTGTTAAATAAACCGAACCAGGTCAATCACTATAAACACGACTGCGATAATCAATAAAGCGATATAAATATTTTTGGCTTTTCGGGAGATATCGGATATCCATATTTCTCCAATGTTTCCCAAACTAAAAGACAGCCTTGCTAGTTCACTTTGGATTGAAGAAAAACGTAACCCGAATAAATCACATGCCAACAATATGGCACTTAAAACAATAACAACATCAAATATGATTTTCAATATATTCTTCCGCTTCCAAGCGCCTTGATTGTTTTTACGAAATCCCGGTCGAATTAAGAAATAGACTGCAATTTCCAGGCAAATCAATGTAACAAGACTATACCACCAAGGATATGATACATAATATCCGATAATCTGACCCGCTCCCCCAACAATAAGAACAACACCTCCATAGCCAAATGCGCCATAAATTTTAAGGCCCTCTTTATCTTCCTTGCTTTTACGAAAAAGTGAGTAACTAAGTCCAAATAGCCCTATACCAAAAAATATCAAAAGAAGATTTAATAATAGGAACAACTTCTATCCGCCTCCCCTTTTTTGATTTAGTCTCAACTAACCGCAATATACACTTTGTCCGCTGGCTCAATGGGACTTGCCCACCATCAATATTAAAGCCAATTAAATGGATTTAGCATCTCTCCAAGAAACTCTATAAAACAATTCCAAAACGTTTCTTTAAATGTTTTCTTGGCGTTTTCCCGTCCTTTCCTGAGTGCTATCAATGCCCGTATCAATTCAATCAGTATTACGATAGCAATATATAGTAGCAATACAAGAACCGCTATTTGTACGATCTCCATATGTAAAATTCCTTATATTCCATGATCATTATTCGTTTTTGCCATTGTACCACAATTCCAAGGGAATGGAAACATATTATTTATATGCAGATTTAAAATATATCTAAAAAACGAATTGACAAATTCATCAATTTTCCGTATCATATAGCAGTACTATATAACATTGTTATAGAGAGGATGAAGCAATGAACGAAAAGGAACAGACAACCTTAAACCGAATATTTTCAGCCGCCTTTCAGGAATTTCTTGAAAAAGGCTATCAGTCCGCATCGCTACGGAATATCGTCAAGATGGCAGGCGTGACAACGGGCGCGCTTTATGGCTACTATAAAAGCAAGGAAGAATTATTTGAAGCATTGGTAGGAAAACATTATAACTTTTTATTGGATCGCTTTTGTAAGGCACAAAAAGAATTTGCAGAAACACCCCCGGAGGAACAGTCGGACAAGCTTACCTCCACTTCCGGCGAGTGTATGTATGAGATGCTTCTATACGCTTACGACCATCTGAATGAATGTAAGCTCATTCTTTGCAAATCGGAAGGAACACGTTTTTCAAGTCTGATTGATAAAATGGTGGAGATCGAAACAAAAGGGACACATGATTATTTGAAGGTGCTTGAAAAGCTAGGCAGGCCGTCACCGCACATTGATGAACGGCTGGAACATATCTTAATTACGGGAATGTTCAACACTTTTTTTGAGTTGATCATACACGAAATGCCCCTGGAGGAAGCGAAACATTATTTGGAAACAATGAGAACCTTTTATACTGCTGGGTGGATGAAACTCATGGGGCAATAAACGAAGTCGATTCTACCTAGCATTTATTAAGAATGGGGAGCACACGCTTTCCATTATATTTGGCATATTAGTTAGCCAATACTAATCATGTAAAACGCAAAGGACTAAACAAAGATATTCGAGGGAGGATCATTCCCTACATAATAATAAAAATTTATGGTAGTGTCAGGTGAGTTATGAAAAACCTAAGGCCGTAAAAAACGGCCGGATTAGAACCTTGAAAATGGCAGACTGGGCAGGTCCCTCCGGGATGGCTGAGTTTTTACCTCTGGCTTGGAATCTAAGAACAGATTTCGCCGAGGTTCTGATGTTTCTGTAAATGAAGGATTGTCTGCTGCCCGAGCAGGATTAGGAGCTACCACTTCCCATGCATATTATCCGCACCTTCCAGCAGATCGACCTTGTTTAGGATCTGATAATGGTTGTGCCTGTGAGGACGCAGAAAATTATAATAGGCAACCCACAAAGCCACGTTATAGTTGGCACCGTTGTAATTATCATAACCGCAGCTGACACGGTAAGTGGATTTAAAGGTACGGTTGAGCCGTTCAATCATCTGCTTGTACGGGCGGAACTCTTTAGAGACGGCATCATTGTGAGCCCAATTACCTGCGTGATGTTAAACTTGAAATCATCGCCCAGCTCCTTAGCGAATTGTAAAGCAGCCAGAGGATAGTCGCTGTAACCATCGGCAATGAAACGGAACGTATCCGGGAGCTTCTTCATGCCCCTGAAAGCCATACGCATGGCAAGGATGCATGGGCCAACTGAGCGGTTGTCGGAAACCTGGTAACCGAGAATGGAGCGGGAGACAGCGTCCATAATAAACCAGATGTAGCCTTTGATGCCGCGGACCTTGATATAGATTTCATCGGCAGTGAATACAGAGGATTTTGGGTAATCATAATGGTCAACAAAGAGTTTGATGACCACGGAGGCTGTTCTGGCATAGTTGGCAACCTGCTGGTGAGCGATGCGAATGCCATAGAGGTCATGGAGGGCCTGTGCGATCTTGCGCAGGGAAAGCTAGCGGTTCACATGCATGGTAAGACACAGGGACATGATGTGAGCGTTATGCTTAGAGAACTTTGAGGGAAGATGCATTCCTGGTCAGGGACTCTAAGTCCATTCGGAAGAAATCCACGGTGAATTCCCGGTAGAGATAATGGAGCTTATATCTATTCTTACCGAACTCCTCCTTAAGGTGCTCTTTATCAACCTTGGAAAGGTTATGCAGATAGAAGGGGCACTTGGGGTTGACACACTTGTGCAGGCGAAAAAACTTACGGTCTTTTTTAATTTAGTGACGAGGGGATGTCCACAGTAGGGGCAGACAAAACGAACCGGAGTGGAGACAAAGTCCCCGGCAACGATGGTCTGTCCGCAGACTTTACATTGGTACTGGCCATTGCCGCCGTTGTTATCATAGAGATAGTGATGCGGGGCACCGCAGGGAGATTTCCAAAGATAGTATTCAAGAAGGAACTGCCAGTTCTGTTGAATGGAGGGCTTGATAACAGAGATATGGTCGGTGGAAATTTTCTGGTATTTAGGGGAGTGGGAGTCATCGAAGGCCCACTGCTTGAGAGGAATAAATCTGCAAATCAGATTCAGGAGCCAGCAAATCGTTTGATATTGTTCTTGAATTACAGTAAGTAAATAGAGTATAATGTTATCCATAGCAATTGGTTATGTTGGTTGTGGTGACTACATTATACCAAAAAAGGGGAGGTCATTGCTTTTTTATTTTCAAAATGGAGAGGTTTTGGGAGAGTAGGAATTTAAGCCATGTATGAATTGATAGATTTATTGCAAGCAAGTAAAAACTATTACTTCGTAGATTATGTTCCGTATACCATTAATAATCCTAATTTTTTAGAATTAGAAGAATACTTTGAATATCAATATCTTTCAGAATTTGCTGAAAAAATTGTTAGAATCGCTTTAAAAGTTATATATTTGTATCCGTGTCAAATATACCTAACTGCACCAGACAAAATAATATCAGATCAAGAAGAATTTTCTTTTGATGTAGATATTAGAAATAGCACACCAGAAAAATAGCAAATGCAATACGACAAGTAATTTTAACAGATTTTTCATCGGTACAAATTTTATTTTCTAATCCTGAATTTTTGGTGAGTATTGGTGGCGGATTTTCTGTTACTATTTATAATCTACCCAAAGATATGATTATATTATTTGAGCAATTAGTAAACCATGAAGGTTTGTTTCTTAAGAATAATGTATGATTCAAAATATTGCTAATGCCTTAATTGTGGCAGAAGAATACAAAAGGAAGGAGAAAGATTATGAAAAACATTGTCTCAGAAATTGGTGAGCCTGTTGTTAGCCTTTGTAATGGCTGTTTCTTTCAACATTCCAGCCTTTGCTGCTACTAGCGCACTCCTTAAAAGTGATGGGATCGCATTTATCAAACAAAACGTGACGGATACAGAAGCATATCTGCAGTATTATTTAACCACAGACGGACAAACAACTTTTATTACTGAATCGTCAGAGGTGAAAGATGGACAAATCTCTACTAGCTTTTCTAGTGTCGAAGTAGACGAAACAGGTAATGTTGATTCCTCCACAAGAAAAACCCAACAGTTTACGTCCTCTATTGTAGACAAGATGCTAATACCAGAGATAGGCCTACGCAGTAGTACCGCAGGTGAGTGTAATTAGAATCCGTATTCAACGACATATTCTTTGCTTGGTGCGCATTTTGCAGTGCTCTCGATAGCCGGTCTTTTGGGTGCCGCCTCTGGAATGGGATTGCCTGCTGCAACAACAGTAGCAATCGGATTAGTCGAGCTTCTGCTTGCGGAGGGAAGATCTCATATTCCTGATAGCTTATATTTTGAGGGTGAAAGATGTGTGAGAAAGTCTGTTGGGAAAATGTATTACCGATACAGAGGGAATATTTATCTTGACAGCAGCAAATCACAACTTTTGTCGGAGAATGCTTCTTGGTCTAGGAGATGGGGACATTAATCAATGGAAAGATTATCATACCTGTTAGAAGTTTTTTGGCCCATATTATTTCTTCTTATGGGGACTTTTAGAACATATTATGCAATAAAAGATAAAAAGACATTGGGATATTTTGATAAGACATTTATTGTACTTTTTATTATTGGAACCCCAATACTTGTGGTCAACATTTACTCCGCTATAAGTCATCACAATGTACCGCTATTACGTCTGGTAACAATTTTTGTTTCCTGTATAGTAGCATTAATAGTTGGGATTCATTATGAGCACCAAAATAGCAAACGTGATGCAGGGAGTAAGAGTGAAAAATAAAGTGGATTTTTGGGCGCACTTATATAAGGGTTCATAAAACCCCTGATTTTGCGATTGTTTGACAATAGAATAAAGATTAGTTATCGTTGCGCTTCACTAACTTAGAACTATCGTAACCAAGACTTTCAAGATAGGCAAAAACATTGTTTTCATTCAGAACAACACGCTCTACATGGTTTTGAGGCTTCATCAATTCCTCATAGTCAGCAGGGGTAAAAGGTTTCTTTTCCGAGACCATATGGTAAATACAGACCATCATCATTCTTGCGATGGCAATGATTGCTTTCTTATGGCCACGACGCTTTTTGATTCGCCCATATTTGATTGCAAAATAAGGCTGCTTTTTGTTTTTGATTGCGGCAAGGGCACACTGTACCATCATCGGTTTCAAGTAAGCGCCTGCTTTGGCAATTCGGACAGATTTTTTCTTACCTGCGGATTCATTGTTGGAAGGAGAAAGTCCACACCAGGAACAGAGGTGTTTGGCATCATCAAAAATGTTCATGTCAACGCCTGTTTCTGCGAGAACAATGGTGGAACTTAACTCTGTCATGCCGGGCATGGTGCTGACAAATTCCACAAACTCATAATAAGGTTTGATACGGACATAGAGTTCCACTTCGGTCTGGGTAATCATACCGTCAAGATATTCCAGATGGCCAAGGGCCAGTTCCAGTTTTTTTGCCTGGTCTGTTTCAATGTTGCAGCCTCTGATTGCTTCGATGATTTCATCAGACTTGGCTTTGGCCCCTTTTTTTATCAGTTTTCGGACAGCCTTTTCGTCAATGGAATCAGCGGTATGCTCCAGCAGATAAGACATGATTTCGGTTGCTGTTTTGCCGAAAGGGTCAGAAAGCACGCTGGCAATGCCGACATTGGAAACGGTCATACAGTTCTGGATGCGGTTCTTCTCAGAGGATTTCATGCAGACCAGCTTAAAGCGGTATCTGGCAAGTTCCCGGAGCTGGCGGAAATCCTTGGGAGGGATAAAGGAACATCTGACAAGGTCAAATTTGTAGAGGTCGGCAATCCATTTTGAATCCTTTTTGTCCGTTTTCTTGCCTTTGATAGCTTTGACATATTTGGGATGTGTAAGGCAGACCTCTATGTCCTTTTCGAGATAATTAAAAATAGGAATCCAATACTTTCCTGTGGATTCCATACAAACGTGATAACAATTATTCTCGATAAGCCAGTTGTGAAACTTTTGAATATCCGAGTTGATGGTTGAAAAGGATTTTTGCCTGTATTCGGATACTCCGTCCCTGTTAGTGATTACGATGGTTGCAACGATAACATTTTTGTGGACGTCAAGCCCACAGCAGATGGGGTATTTTAACTTCATCATAAGTATCACCACCTTATAAAAAGGAATAGCAACAGTGACTGTCATCCTGTGACTGAATAAACATGGTTTATTACCAATGATAAGAGTCCGGGCTCAAAGTCCCACTTGTTTGTGCTTGAAAGGATGACGGCACATATAATGATACGGGGTCGGAATAAATTCGCCACTCCTCCTTCCGTGCTCTGTAGTGTATTGCTATTCCCTACAGGGATTATAAATCAAATAGTGGAGAGGTACAACATTTTTTCATAACTTGTTTGTGCCTTGAGCGAAGCGAAAGGAATGACAAAAATGATGAAACATAGGGCGTGACAGCGGCCATTAATCACGTGTATGAGCAAGGCAGGCTATATCCCTTTTCCTGGTTTACTGTTGTTTAGTTTTTGTATATTGGACGCGCTACTCTGTCCAAAAGTCTGGCGTATGGCGAGGGACGGGAGTTTTGACTCTCCCTGTCCGATGATAAAACCAGCCCTGTGCCTGTGGCTCTACGCCATGCAATCACAGCCCTGTTTTCCTACTGCTTCAAAATTTCCTTTTCCTCCACGGTGGCAACAGCATTTTCACAGCAACGCCGACAGAGCGTATAACACACTACATTTTGCCAGCAAAGCCGTGTGCCAAGGGGCAAGCCCCTTTGGAAACCCCAGACAACAAAACAGGCTGAACACCTCGCACTTTCCTGCGCTTGATGTTCAGCCCTTATTTGTTGTCAGCAGCCCCCGCTTCGTGGTCTGCGTGTAGTTTTCTTGTAAACTGACCTAACTTTCTACTGAAGAATCATCCAGCGAAACAGATAGACGATAATCAGTTCGAAGAGCTGACTCCTCGGAATGAAAAACTCCAATCTATCAAAAATCACATATGAATTATACTATACTCAATGACTCCAACTTGACAAGAGATGGGATAATTCTATATATGGCTGTATTATTATGTGATGGTTACTTTATTTATAAACAGAGTCTATCAGGTTTCATATTGAGCATTAGACTATCATTACTTCATTCATACTTCCGGTTCTATATCCCATTAAGTCCAACGTTACATAAGAAAATCCATACTCTTTATATTTTTGATATACAATTGATCTTATATTTTCTTTCAACAATAATCCAAACTCTTCAGGATTCAATTCAATTCTCGCTATACTGCCATGTATCCGCACACGTACCTGATGAAACCCTAGATCTAACAACAACTGTTCCGCTCTATCTACCATCATTAACTTTTCTTTACTAATCAAATCCCCATACGGAAAACGGCTTGAAAGGCAAGCAAAGGACTGTTTATTCCAAGTTGGTATATTCAAATATTTTGATATATCACGAATATTTTTCTTCGTAAACCCTATATATCTTAATGGACTTTTAATGCCAAGTTCAGCCACCGCTTGTAAACCAGGTCTATAATCTCCCATGTCATCAAGATTTGATCCTTCTGCAATTTCAAAAATATTCTGTTCGTTTGCAAGAATACGAATTTTTTCAAATAATTCATGTTTACACAGGTAGCAACGATTCTTAGGATTATGAGAAAATCCCTCTATTTCAAGTTCTTCTGAGCTCACAACAAAATGACGAACCCCTACGCTTGCACAGTATTCTTTTGCTTCTTCCAGTTCTCTTTCTGGAAATGAATAGGAAGATGCAGTAACAGCAATACAGCGAGCACCCAAAGCCTCCTTTGCAGCATATAATAAAAACGTAGAATCCACACCTCCGGAAAAAGCAATCGCTACACTTCCAAAAGAAGATATATATTGTTTTAATTGTTCATATTTTTTCAATAATTCATTGTTCATTCTATTTTCAATCCTTTCTATTATGATACATTATGTACCTCCGCTCCTTGTGCCAAGTAATAAGCTATCGTAATATCTCTCCATCTAACACAAAACCACCTGCACAAGTTTTAGAATATAGATAGACAGCGATACATAATTATATTTGATGAACAACTGCACATGGTATCATAATAAATTGGGGATATATACCAAATCACTCCCATATCTATCAGTTTTTTGTACAAAATATCCGCAAGCACTGCGTGTCCTTCCTCCGTTAGATGTTCATCATCAATGCTGCTTGCGACAGTATAATCTGATGCAGCAATGAATACGTTTCCTTTGATGGAGGCGATTTTTCTATATTCCTCTTTCAGCTGTTTGCAAACCAGTACGGAAGTCGGAACAAACTCCGGAGCTTTCTCTTGTTTCCAGACATTTTCTCCAAGGAGAATGGGGGATACCAATAAAATCCTGTATGCCGGAAGTTCTTTTATTAATTCATCCAGGCAAAGCGCAATTCCTTTCCCAATCACATAGGCAGTAGCACTATACAATGTTTTGCAATCATTTGTACCTAGCATGATAATCGCTGCAGCCAAGGGAATATGGATTTTCAACAGGGCAGAAAGTATATCTAATCCATTTCTTCCGTTGAGCAGTGCATCTTCAAATATGGTTGTTCTTCCGCACAGACCTTCTTCTATTATATGGGTGTTACGACATCGTTCTTTTTTCTGTAAGATACTTGTCCAGCGTTTTTCCCATGGATATCGTTCATGAGTGCCTGGAATCAGCCCCCAGGTATCGGAGTCGCCAAAAGCCAGTATATTTTTCATCATTTATTTTTTCTTCCACCTTCAACAACCAGACTGTCTTCGTAGTCCAAACCATAGGTGTCAGCTAATGTTGCCTTATAAGCTGCATGGAAAAACTGCTCCTCACCAAGGCTTACTATTTCCTCATTCAACCAGTCCAGAAGAGTATTATTACCCTTGGAAACTGCTGGTGCAATGCTGTCCTGACTGCCCAATGATGGAATTCCTACAGTGTAACCATCGTTCTGCAATGCAAAGGCAATAACCTCTGTGTTATCATTTACCCACGCTACTCCATTCCCGTTTTCCAGGGCATTCTTTGCAGTTGCGTAAGAGTCATACTTCTGCAGTGGGATATCCTGATAGTTTTCAATCAAATAGGTCTCTGCGGTTGTGCCGGAAATGACAATGATTTGATCCTCCGTATTCCAGCTATCCAGGCTCTCAATCACACGGCCGTCTGGAGAAACGACTCCCAATGCAACATTCATATATGGAAGTGCGAAATCTACTTCCTCAGCACGCTGAGGTGTTACTGTGAAGTTTGCCAGAATGATATCTACCTTACCAGTCTGCAGATATTCGATACGGTTAGCCGCCTCGGTGGATACATAGTTAATTTCCACGCCGAGATCTTCACCAATGCGGTTGGCAAAGTACACATCATAGCCCTGATACTCCCCATTTTCATCTACATAGCCGAATGGGTTCTTGTCAGAGAAAACGCCGATGTTAATGGTGCCGCTCTCCTTAATTTCCTCCAAAGTACGGTAAACAACATTCTGTTTTTTTTCTCTGTCGGATGCCACACTGCCATTGGCAGAATTCTTTGATCCACAGGCAACTAGAGAAAGCGTCAGCGAAAGAGTGAGTACAATGGTTACAAGCTTGCGAATATTTTTCATCATAATCTCCATTCCGGGCATCGCCCTATATCAGTTTTGCTTTGAACCTTTCCGCTCAAAGGTAAATGTTTGCAAAAACTTTTTTGCCCGGTCAGTTTTCGGCGCATCGAAAAACTGATCCGGTGTCCCTTCCTCTTTGATATCTCCATCATCCAGAAAGATGATCCTGTCAGCCACCGCCCTTGCAAACTGCATTTCATGAGTGACGATTATCATCGTCCGTCCCTGATCAGCAAGGTTTAAGATAACCTCCAATACTTCTCTGACCATCTCCGGGTCAAGTGCTGCTGTTACCTCATCAAACAGCAGAATTTCAGGGTGCATACATAATGCACGGACAATCGCAACCCGTTGTTTCTGTCCACCAGATAACTGCCGCGGAAAACTTTTCGCTTTTTCCGCAAGGCCAACACGGGACAAAAGTGCAAGAGCTTCTTTTTTTACCTCGTCCTTTGTCCTTTTCTGCACTTTGGTCGGTGCCAGCAGGATATTATCCAGCACGTTTAAGTGCGGGAACAGCTCATAGCTCTGGAATACCATACCGATCTTTTGGCGAATTCCGGTTAAGTTTCTGCTTCGCTTCGTGACGAGTTCCCCATGCAGCCGGATCTCACCGCTCTGAATATTCTCCAGGGCATTGATACACCGCAGCAGCGTACTTTTTCCGCATCCGCTGGGGCCAACGATCACAACAACCTCGCCCTCGTGAATCTGCAGGCTTAAATCATTGAGAACAGTAGAATTGTCAAATTGTTTTGTCAGATGATCTATGGTTAATACCGATTCTGACATCTTATCACCTCCATCGTTTCTCAAGGTATTTTGCCAAAAGGCTGATTGGCCAGCATGCAATAAAATATAAAAATAATACCGTTAAGTAAATTCCAAATGCAGCATTGGGACTACCCATTCGGTTTGCCTCTATAATCTGTTGGGCAACCTTCAGTACCTCCACAACGCCGATCATCAGGAGCAGGCTTGTTGTTTTAATCATCCTTGTAATGAGGTTGATTGACAGTGGGAGCAGCCTTCGCACGACCTGTGGCAGAATAATATACCGATAGCTTTGCATTCTTGTTAGCCCCAGTGCTTCGGCACTTTCATACTGGTGTATGGGAATACTAATAAGCGCCCCTCGGACCAGATCGCTCATTTCAGCCGTTCCCCAGACTGTGAATACAATCACGGATGCCAGCTCCCCGGATAAGTCCCAGCCAAAGGCTCTCGTAGTACCGAAATAGACGAGGAACAGTAACACCATCTGCGGCATAATCCGGACAAATTCCAGATAACATCGCAGGATCGCCCGGCAGATTGGATTTTTCCATGTCATGAGAATGCCCAAAATTATTCCCAATGGGATACTGATGGCGATGGAAATCATGCTGATTTTGAGTGCCGCGTCTAATCCGCCAAGAATACGTGCAAGATTTTTCCCTTTCAGCAGCACCTCAAGACCCAAACCCTGCATAGCGTGACCTCCTTTCCAGGAGGCTTCCCAAAACGGAAACCGGAAGCAAAATAATAAGATAGAACACCACTAACAAGAAGAGGCTCTCTGCAGTTTTGTAATACAGTCCAATCAGATCCTTGGCTGTAAACATTAAATCCATAAGGCTTATGGCAGAGAATACGCTGGTTTCTTTCAATAAAAAAATCACATTCGCCATAAATGCCGGAACGATGATAGAAAATGCCTGCGGCAAAATTACATAAAAAAAAGTCTGTAGTTTACTTAGCCCGAGGCTATATGCGCTTTCCTCCTGGATTGGCGCAATCGCCTCAACCCCACTGCGAAATCCTTCTGACATATAACTCCCGCCGAGAAAAGCCAGCCCTGCAACACCGCACGCAGCGGCATCTGTCTGAATACCAATTTTGGGCAGGCCATAATAGATGAAGAATAACTGCACCATAAGAGGCGTATTCCGGCTGATTTCAATGTATACAGATACAATCCTGCGGATGACCGGAATCTTATAATACTGAATGATGGTGCATAGTAACCCAATCGTAATGGCGGCCGCTATCCCAATAAATCCGATTTTTACTGTCAGTACCGCCGCTTTTTGGTACAATGGCAAATATTTCCCAATAATTTCCCAGCTCAAGCCAGCCGCCTCCTTATACCTCAATTTCATTCATATCACTTATTTCAATGAAGCAAACCCATTCTCTAAGTCAGCGATAATATCATCAATATGCTCTATGCCGATGGACAGGCGGATGGTATTCGGCTTAATGCCCTGATCCAGTAATTCTTCCGGGGAGAGTTGGGAATGGGTAGTACTGGCCGGGTGGATTACGAGGCTCTTTACGTCAGCTACATTGGCAAGTAGGGAGAAGATTTTCAAATTGTCGATAAACCTCCAGGCTTCTTCCTGGCCGCCCTTAATCTCAAAGGTGAAGATGCTGGCTCCTCCGTTGGGGAAATACTTCTCGTACAATGCGTGGTTTGGATGATCCGGCAGGCTGGGATGATTGACCTTTTCCACCTGTGGATGATTGACCAGATATTTC
>UMEM01009060.1_pt1 | contig 18776 bp, 15 predicted proteins | sample 1964761 | NCBI WGS metagenome assembly UMEM01 (sample SAMEA4836021, study PRJEB28245) | human gut metagenome | biome: gut microbiome; material: fecal sample | place: Denmark | collected 2008 | reverse complement strand
TGCTTGTAAGGCAGATGCTCTCCCAGCTGAGCTAAGACCCCATTGCTTCCGTCTGACGTTTCCGTCAAGCGCGATTGCTTAAACAGTTTAACCTATTTTTTCGGAATTGTCAACAGTTTTTTGAAATTTTTTGTGATAGGATTTTCCCCTTGCATTCCCACTACATCTTGTTATATAGTATAATGTATAAGAATCTGATTCGCGGATTCCAATAATATGAACCTGTACAGGAGGGATTGCAATTATGCCAAGAGGAAGAAAGAAAGCTGACATTGCTCCGCAGGATCTTTTAAATGAGGTCCTTGCTTCTATCGAAGAGACAGAGCAGAAATTAAAAGCATTAAGAACTCAGAAAAAGGACATTGAAAAACAGATCGAGGCCAAAGAAATGGCTGAATTATACGCGATCGTAAAAGAGAAGAACATGTCCATCGAGGATGTAAAAACGAAACTCGGCGCAGAATAAGTCTCGCACTTCTGTCTGAACATAACAGGAAGATCCACATTTCCCGGATACCGGGGATGCGGATCTTCCTTTTTTCTATTTTACCTGTTCCACGAAACTATCGGATCCACGCAGATCTCAGGCAGATCCCGATCATTCTAATTCTTTTAAGATCGACTCCCCGATCATATTCTCCGCTTTCTTAAGTCCGAAGTTATCGAGCACCGTCGCACCGATGACACCGAAGGTCTTCTGTTCCTCAAACATTCCCTTCTCTTTCATAGATGGGGAATAAGCAATAAATGGAACTTTTTCTCTCGTATGGTCTGTTCCCGTGTAAGTCGGATCATTCCCGTGATCCGCCGTTATCATCAAAAGATCACCTTCCCGGAGGCTTTCAAGGAGTTCACCAAGCTTCACATCAAAGCGTTCCAGTTCTTCCCCATAACCCACCGGATTTCTCCTGTGGCCCCACAGGGCATCGAAATCAACGAGATTCACAAAGCAGAGTCCCTTAAAATCCTTATCCTTGCAGATCTCGATGGTCTGTTCCATTCCGTGGACGGAGCTCTTGGAGCGGAATGCCTCCGTGATGCCCTGTCCGTCGAAGATATCACGGATCTTTCCGACGGAGATCACATCGTACCCGTTGTCCTTTAAGATATCGAGCGCCGTCGTTCCTGTCGGCTTTAACGCGTAGTCATGACGGTTGCTGGTGCGGACAAACTCTCCCTTTTTCTTTCCAACATACGGTCTCGCGATGACGCGGCCCACGCGCCACTCTTCCTTCATCGTAATCTCTCTTGCAATCTCGCAGCAGCGATACAGCTCGTCGAGACCAAATGTTTCCTCATTTCCGCAGATCTGGAGAACTGAATCCGCAGAGGTGTAGACGATCATGTGGCCTGTGGCGATCTCCTCCTCGCCGAGTTCGTCCAGGATCGCAGTTCCGCTGGCGCTCTTATTTCCTATTACTTTGTGGCCGGTGCGTTTTTCCAGCTCGTCGATCAGCCCCTTCGGGAAACCATGATCCGTGAAGGTCTTAAACGGTTTCGTCGTGTAGATTCCCATCATCTCCCAGTGTCCGGTCATAGTGTCCTTGCCGTTGCTGGCCTCGGAGAACTTTGTGAAGCGGCCCGCCGGCTCTTCCACCGGGTCAACCCCCTTTAACGGTCTTAAATTCGCGATTCCGAGCTTCTGGAGATTCGGGATACGGAACCCCTCCATATGTTCCGCGATATGTCCCAGGGTGTCCACGCCCACATCACCAAATTTTTCGGAATCCGGCATTGCCCCGGTTCCCAGGGAATCTATGACGATCGTAAAAATCCGATTATATTCCGGCATCTAAATCTGCTCCTTTCTTTTTCGCCTGTTCCACAAGGCGGCTCGTTCCGAGACGGTCAGCGCCGAGGAGGACAAACTCCCTCGCGTCATTGAAATCGGCGATCCCGCCTGCTGCCTTGATCTTCTTTCCAGCAGCCATATGGGCCTTCATGAGCGCCACATCCAGTTTTGTCGCCCCTGAGGTGGAAAATCCTGTAGATGTCTTGATAAAGTCCGCTCCTGAGGCGGATACGATCTCGCACATCTTTATTTTCTCCTCATCCGTGAGAAGGCAGGTCTCGATGATGACCTTCAAAATGTGGTCTCCGCAGGTCTCTTTTAAGGCATTGATCTCCGCCAGGACCTTATCGTACTGTCCCATCCTGACCCAGCCGATGTTGATCACCATGTCAATCTCTTCCGCGCCGTCTTTTAACGCCTCTTTCGTCTCAAACACTTTCACAGCCGTCGTGTTGTACCCGTGCGGGAATCCGATAACGGTACAGACGGGCATCTTCCCATCCAGATATTCTGCCGCCTGCTTTACGAAGGACGGCGGGATGCAGACGGATGCGGTTCCATATTTTACCGCATCGTCGCAGATCTCCCTGATCTGTTCCCAGGTGGACGGCTGTTTTAACAGTGTATGGTCAACTTTCTTTAATATATCTCTGTATGTCATATTTTTTCTGATACTTCCTTTCCGGGATGCCTTCTATTTTTCCAGTGCTTTTCCCGTAAAACCTAACGGCAGGAGTTCTTTCAGGAGGTATTCCCGGATCTCCCCGTCCCCATTCATAAGAATGATCCTAAAGGTCTCCGGGTCGCCAAACTCTGCCATCACCTGACGGCAGACGCCACAGGGCGCGCAGGAATCCTTCGGTTCTTTTCCCTTCAGACCGCCCACGATGGCGATCGCCCGAAAGTCCATATTTCCCTCGCTGACAGCCTTAAACATCGCCGTCCGCTCCGCACAGTTTGTTGCCGGATACGCCGCGTTTTCGATATTGCAGCCGCGAAAAACTGTTCCGTCCCCGCATAGAAGTGCTGCTCCCACCGCAAAGCCGGAATATGGGCAGTAGGACTGTTTTCTTGCTTCCAAAGCTTCCCTTACTAGTTCTTTATTTTCCATGAATTTCCTCCCTCCCGGTTTGAAAATCCGAATATATTTTCTTCCTTTAACATACCATAAAGCCGAAACAATGTCAAAAGTCTTACCGCCTTCTTACATTTCTAAAGTCTTCCTTACTTTTCGATAAAAATTTACCACTGGGGGTTGAAACCCCACTTTTAAAGTGATATAATTTGGCAACGCAAGGGAAATGTGACAAAAGTATTACAAAGCAGGACTTTAAAGATGATGCCTGTTCAGAAAGGAAAGGAGGTCATCCTTTTGAAAAAGCTGATAAGAAAATATGGACACGTATGGATGCTATCCTATGCATTCATCTATATCCCCTGGTTTACAAGACTTCAGGAGAACATAAACAAACCTTACCACGTCATGCACACGGCACTCGATGATATGATTCCTTTCGAAGAGATCTTTATCGTACCTTATCTGATGTGGTTTTTATATGTAGCAGCCACCATCGCATTTTTCTTCTTTCGGAACCGTGATGACTATTACAGGCTCTGCACCTTCCTTTTCACAGGAATGACGATCAGTCTTCTCGTCTGCACCCTGTTCCCGAATGGAACGGACTTCCGTCCGGCAATCGATCCGGATAAAAATATTTTCTGTTACCTGGTATCGAGACTCTGGAGCATTGATCCGTGCATCAACGTCTTCCCGAGCATCCATGTATACAACTCCGTCGGTGTCCACATCGCGGTCTGCCACAGCGAGGAGTTAAAGAAACATCCGATGATCGTCCGGGCATCCGGCATTCTGATGGTTCTGATCTGCCTGGCAACAATGTTCTTAAAGCAGCACTCCGTGATCGATGTGGTCGGCGCGCTTCTCATGGCATCCGTTATTTACCCGATCGCTTATGCGCCGGAGGCGGAAAAGAAGAAAAAGTACGAGACGAGCTTCTAAATATAATAACTTCAAACCTATGCAGGACGGTTTTTACGACCGTCCTGTTTTTTGCTGTTTTCTCTAATTTTTATATTCACAGGAGCCCTTCACCGCCTGCCTTTTTTGAATGTGCGACAGCAAAAACAGCCGTCCTCTTTACCTGCCATATAAGCATGCAAAAGAACAGCTGTCTTTACTTTTTATCTTACTGTCACTTTCTATATCCTGTCGTAAAATCCACCACATTCCGGTACGGCGTTCCGTTCGCCCAGGCCGCGAGGTTTTCTCCCGCGATCCGGATGATCCGCTCAAATGTCTCCGGAAGGAAAAAATTTCCTGCCACATGAGGCGTGATCACAAGGTTCTCAAGATCCCACAATGGGCTGTCCGCCGGAAGCGGTTCCGGCTCCGTCACATCGAGACCACAGCCGCCGAGATGTCCATCTTTTAAGACTTTATAGAGTCCATCCGGATCGATGGCATTTCCGCGGCCCACATTGATGAGGTACGCGCCCTTTTTCATCAGGCGGAGTCTTCTCTCGTCCATGATGTGGTTCGTAGCGCTTCCGCCCGGAAGGACCATAGCAACAATATCTGCCCGGCCTAAGAGCATATCCAGATCATCCATCGTGTGCTGCTCATCCAGGTAATCCGGCTTATTCCGGTTCGTGCGGCGGACACCGATCACATGGGCACCCAACGCGTGGACCTTTCTCGCGTAATCCCCGCCGATATCGCCCAGACCCAGGACAAGGATCGTGGAACCTTCCACGGAAATGATGTTTCCCATGGCTTTCCATACATGCTTTGCCTGGTTCGCGTGGTACTGGTTTAAACGTCTGATCAGGTCGAACGTAAGACCCAGCATATGCTCGGAGACCGCGAGTCCGTAAGCGCCTGTAGCGTTTGCGAGCACTGCTCCCTCCGGCATCACACCGGCCTTGATATAGAGATCTGCCCCAGCAGAGTTTAACTGGAGCAGCTCCAGGTTCTTCGCGCCGGAGATCAGGGATGGATCCACGTTTCCGACGATAACATCTGCCTGTTCCACGTCCTCCTTTGTGACTTCCTCGCCGTTCACATATCGGATGCAGCAGTTCTTGTCACCTGAGGCGGCTTTTTCTTCAAGGAGCTTCTTGTGATCCTCATTTACCGGGATCACCACCAGAATGTTTTTCTCTAAATCCTCCATGTGTAATCCTCTCCAATCGGTCTTGTCGCTTCTTTTAACCACTCGTTCTCTTCCTCAGTCATATACGGGGAAAGCTTCTCGCAGACTTCTTTATGGTACGCGTTCAGCATTCTCACATCAGACGGCTCCATAACGGAAATATCCACCGCATCGAGATCGATGGGTGCAAATGTCATATTCTCGAAGCACATGAACTGACCGTACTCATTCTTCTCTGCCTTTCTGCAGAGGGACAGGTTCTCAGTACGGATTCCGTGGCTGCCCTCAATGTAAAGACCCGGCTCGTCGGATGTGAGCATGCCCTCCTCCAGAACGCAGGAATCCTGACGCTCCGGAACAATGCGCCAGCGGATGCCATTCGGTCGCTCATGGACAGCGGATAAGAAGCCAACGCCATGTCCGGTACCGTGGTTGAAGTCGAGACCTCTCTCCCAGAGCGGTCCTCTCGCAAGGTAATCCACGTTTAGGCCGCGGCAGCCGTATAAGAATTTCGCGTTCATCAGACGGAGCATTCCCATCATGACTAAAGTAAAATGTTCCTTCATCTCATCCGTCACATGACCGACCGCGATGGTTCTTGTGACGTCCGTAGTTCCCTCATAGTACTGTCCGCCAGAGTCTACCAGATAGAAGCCATCTGTTCCCACCGGGCTCTCCTGCTCCTTTGTCGCATGGTAGTGGCACATCGCCGCGTTGGAGCCGAATGCGGAGATCGTCGTGAAGCTCGGTCCGAGGTAACCTTCCTGGGCCTTGCGGTAATCCTCTAGGCGCTCTGCGGCCTCTGTCTCTGTGAGTTCCACTTTTCCCGCGTTCTTCTTCATCCAGCACAGAAATTTCGTCAACGCCACGCCGTCCTTTAAATGAGCTTTGCGGAGGTTTTCCATCTCCACCTGGTTCTTCACTGCCTTCATCTGGGAAGTCGGGTTCATGGCCTCCACAATGCGGTTGGAGGCATCGATTTTCTTATAGAGGGCAAAGCTTACCTTACCCGGCTCTAAGAGGACCGTCTCGTTTCTGATCTCTGCCACCGCGTCGTAGATCGCGTCGTATTTTTCGATGGCGACACGATTTTCCTCAAAGTACGCGCGGAGCTCCGGGGAGAATTTTCGGCTGTTAATAAAAAGTCTCGCCTCATCCTCTGTGATCAGGGCGAATGCCGGTGCCAGCACATTTCCGTCGTCGGAATTTTTACGGATATTGAAGAGCCATGCCACATCGTCAAGGCTTGACAGGATGTGCACGGTCGCATTTTCCTTCTTCATCGCGGCTCTGAGCCGGGCAAGCTTCTCCGCAACAGTCTCGCCTGCGTACTTCACATCGAGGACCCATACCTCCGGTGCCGGAAGGATCGGTCGCTCTTCCCAAACCTCACCTGCAAGGTCATCGCCGACGGAAAGTGTGGCATGCTTCCCAGCCATCATGGCCTCAAATTTTCTTCCCTGGTCAGCATTTACCACACGGCCGTCAAAGCCTAAAACGCCGCCTTCCGGCATATGGTCCATCAGGTATTCCTCAATGGTCGGAACGCCCTCCTCGCCCATTGCCATCAGGCGTGTGTCCTGGCCTTCCAACTCTTTCTTCGCCTGGACAAAATATCTTCCATCTGTCCACATGCCGGAAAAAGCCTGGGTGATCACCATGGTTCCTGCGGAACCTGTAAAGCCGGACAGGAACGCGCGGCATTTGAAATAGTCCTCCACATACTCAGAATCGTGGAAATCGGAGGATGGAACATAGTACACGTCCACATTTCTCACTTTCATCAGGGTCCTGAGCTCCCTCAAACGTTCATTTGCCATTCTTCTACCTCCATAAGCAGGAAAAGTTACCGCACACATCTTTGTGGACCGTAACTGTTTCCTGAATATTTAATACCGGTCAGGCTCGCGCCGCCGGGTCGTTCTCATAATAAGTCTGTGCAGGTCTGTATCCTCCTGCCCCCTTACAGTAACGGAATTTCCGCCTTCTTCGCCTCCTCGCGAACATCATCCGGCCATAAGGAAGACTGGATCTCACCGATATGGGCTTTTCTTAAGAAAAACATACAGATACGGGACTGTCCGATACCGCCGCCGATGGTGTACGGAAGCTCGCCGTTTAACAAAGCCCTCTGGAATGCAAGCTTCTCGCGCTCCTCGCAGCCTGCTGCCTTTAGCTGCTCGTGCAGGGAGATCTCGTCCACACGGATACCCATGGAGCTTAACTCAAGGGCAATATCAAGAACCGGATAGTAGACGATAATATCGCCGTTTAATTTCCAGTCATCATAGTCCGGTGCACGTCCATCGTGGGGCTCTCCGGATTTTAACTTTCCGCCGATCTGCTCGATAAATACAGCGCCGTGAAGCTTCACGATCTCATACTCTCTCTGCTTCGGGGTGAGATCCGGGTAGCGGTCCTCAAGCTCCTGGGATGTGATAAACTCGATGTGCTCCGGGAGAACACGGCCGATATAGTCGTACTCGTATGCCATATAGTCCTCTGTGATCTTTAATGCTTTATAAACGGCGCGGACAGTCTCTTCCAGTGTCTCGCGGGTCCTCTCCTCCTTCGTGATCACCTTTTCCCAGTCCCACTGGTCCACATAGATGGAGTGGATGTTGTCGGTGTCCTCGTCGCGGCGGATGGCGTTCATATCGGTGTACAAACCTTCACCCGGCTGGAAGCCGTACTGTTTCAACGCGTAGCGCTTCCATTTTGCCAGAGAGTGGACGATCTCTGCCTTTCTTCCGCCTTCCTTGATATCGAAGGCAACCGGGCGCTCCACACCGTTTAAGTTATCATTTAATCCGGATTCCGGCGTTACGAATAACGGAGCGGAAACTCGGGTCAGATTTAACTGTTTTGTAAGTTCCTTCTGGAAGAAATCCTTCACGACCTTGATGGCGATCTGGGTCTCTTTTAAGTCAATATCCGGAGTATAACCGGCTGGTACAATAAAATTCATTGTCGTGCTCACCTTTCTATGCAGCATCCAATTTCCTGTCTTTTCCGCCGCCGTAAAATGCCAAAACAGCGACATTTTTCCTTCGCGCATTATGCTGCCGCTATCCATCATATCATTATTTGGCGGAAAATGGAAGAAAAGTTTCATTCTTCCACACATTTCCCCAAAAACATGTTCCCGATCCCGCACCTACTGCAAAAACTACGCAGTCAACGCGATCCTCTCCTTCTACGCGGAAAAGGCAGAAAAAAACGGGATCTCCACGCAGGTCAGCATCCAGATGGCTGACCCGCCGGTGATCCCGGAAACGGAATTCTGTGTTCTGATCGGAAATCTACTGGAAAATGCGGTGGAGGCCTGTGCGGATACCAATTCGGGAATCCAGCCTTTCGTCCGGCTCCATGTAGTCCAGACCGGCTCCTCCATGCTCTCCATCACCGCCGACAACACCAGCTCCGGAAGTCCGAACTGGTCCGGAAATAAGCTGCTTTCCACAAAGCACTCCGGCTATGGCATTGGAACGGAGTCTATCCGCATGATCGCGGAGCGGTACAGCGGGGACGCGAGATTTACGTGGAAAGACGGAGTATTCTACGCGTCTGTGATGTTAAGTCCGTAAGCTTGATCGCTGAGACCGGATTTTAGACCTCAATTATCTCCTAATGGCAACTTCATATCAACATCTTCAGCTTTTATAGCATATATGGATTTCCGATATTGTTTTTCATCCCGGTTTTGGTCTTACATCCCCGGCACATACACGCCACTCTCATTCACGTAGAGTCCGTCCGGTGTCCTCCCGCTCTTATACATGGCACCGCTCTCCGGATCCAGGTAATAGGACTTGTTATACAGGGTGATCCATCCTGTGGCCATATATCCGTCCTCCTGGAAATAGTACCACTTTCCGTTGATGTAGAGCCACTCTGCCGCTGCCCATGTGCCGTCGCCGTAGTCCCACCACCATCTGCCGTCAGCACTCTGCTTCCAGGAACCTGCGGCGTAGGATCCGATCTCCCCGGAGCGGATCCAGGCGCTCTTCGTGTTGTTTGTGGACTTCACAGAGCGGACCTCAAAGCTGTAGGATCCAGAGGTTCCCATCAGTCTCGAAAAATCGTACTTCGTTCCGTAGATCGTAAACTCGTCTCCCGTGAGACTGCCGTCCTTTAAGAGACGGAGCTGGTAGTATTTCGCCCCGCTGACCGCTGACCATGTTCCCGTTCCGTAGGCGTTCGGAGACCAGGCCACACCTGTGGGCGCCTTGACGGTACTTGTGGTGGATGCGGTGGTTTTCTTATCGAATGTCAGGCGGAACGTCAGCTCGACGGTACTTCTGTCATTTTTCTTTACCGCCTTCACGTACTCCGCTTTTCCGTATCCGTTTTTTGCGGAATCGGACAGTGTCAGGCGGAAGTCCTTTGAGGCTGTCCCAGAGAAATAATAATTATCCTCGTCCGCTACCTCCAGCGTCACCGTGATCTTCGGTGGATTGGACTCCGTATAGCCGTTTCCGTCGTTATTTTCGATATAAATGTTATCTACATAGTAAAGATCTGTATTATCCCCATAGGGCGTCACTGTGACGTCCTCAGAGTCATTTTTAAGTCCCACAGTGCTGTCGATGGTCAGATATATCTTTCCGACCGCTGTCTTGCTGGCTGCAAAAGCCGGAAACGCCGCAGTCACTGCCAGAACCGCCGCCAGCAGAAATCCCGCAATCTTCTTTCCAAATTTTTTCATGTCTTCTCCTTCCCGTAAGAAGTCCTTACACTCGCTTCTCTTTATCCCCTCATATACCAGTTTGTGCAGAAAAACGTCCATGCAGAACAATTCTGCCGTACATCCTCCTGCACAAATCCGTCAAATATTCTTTAATTATCTGTTCTTAAAGATCTCAATGATCGCCCTGACCATCTGGACCAGCATGTTCCACATTCTCTCAAGCGGGTTCACATCCGCCTTCGCTGTCTCCGCATCGAGAAGCTCCGCGTCATCGTCCACGCTGATCTCCTCGGTTCTCATGATGATCTGCAGGGTGTTCGGCTCCGCGTTCTCATCGGAAGTGAAGGAGACCTTCTCCGCGTTTGGATCCATATTTAAGAAATTGTTGTCGTCCTCCATGTCGTTCCACTCATTGTCCATGGTGTCCTTCATAGTCCGGCCGGCCTTTCTCATGGAGCTGGTGCTGTCGAGGACGCTTAAACTCTTGTCGAGGACATTCAAACTTCCCTTGATGGAGTCCTTCGCCGCCGCGTCAAGGCTGTCCGCGCTGGCACGGACGGTATTCTGTACCAGAGTCAGGGAATCCGTGCTCTTATTAAGGGCATCCGTGGTTCGGTTTACGAGCTCCCCGGAATCATCCAGGGCTGACTGGAGATCCGGGTAATACACATCCAGGGAATCCTTTAACGCCTTCACATCCTCGATCAGATAGTCCATCTGGTCTGTGGTCTGTGCCAGGTATTTTGATGTATTGGATACATCGTCGAGCATATCTGCTGTATCTGCCACAAGGGCATTGCTGGAGGAAGCCACCTGGCGGAGCGCTTTCTCCTTCTGCTTTAAGATTCCGATAAGTTCCTGGGCATTCAGCATTCCCGCATGTCCGGCGGAGGTATCTGCTCCCGCTGCTGCCGCTGCCAGTGCCTGGGTATCTTCATCCCCTGCCTCACCGTTGCAGTAATCTGCGATCGCGTCCTGCATGGACTCCTGGGCTGAAGCCAGGTTTTTGATAAACTCCAGAACGCTCTGCTGAAGCTGTGTGTCAAGCTTTTTGATCAGCTGAACGGAAGCGACTACGTTTCCAATACTGCCGGACGCGCCCTCAGAGCTGTCCCTTAAGCCCCGTAAGCTCGTGTCCAGTCTGCGGATCGGCTCCTGCATGTTTCCGAGTGTATTGACAACGTCTGTCATGCTGTTGTGGGCAACCTCGGAGGCATCCTTCGCAGTCTGGATATACGGAACGATGGTTCCAAGCTGCTCGGAGAGAGCTGTCAGGGAAGCCAGTGTCTGGTCATTGCTGTCCAGGATCTCGTCCTTGGAACCGCTGATGACGCCTCTCGCGCTCTCCGCCTCATTTAAGCCCTGGCGCAGCTCATTGACACCGCTTCTCATGGCCACGACGGAAGCTGCCATCTGGTCCATGCTGTCGTATAACTGGTCACCGGCATCCTTCCAGGTGTCCTTCGCGTCCTTCAGGTCAACGATGTGCTCTAAGTCTTTCACCGTTCCCGGAACCATCGCCATGATGACGCCGGAGGTCTCAAACTTATCGCTGCCGATGCGGATCGTGTAATCGCCCTCTTCGCCCGGAAGCGCCGTGTACATGATCGCGGTCTGGGAGCCTAGGCTCTGGGTCTGGGAACCTTCCGCTTCCACGCTGTAGCAGTCGCTCATATCAACAAGCATCGCTACCACCAACATCATATTGTTCTTATAGTAATCTCTCGCCGCCTCATTCGGTGTCGCTGTCACATGGACCTCCACCAGACCGGAAGCACCCGCAAGCTTCTCAGCATCCGTCGGGACGCCGTTTAATTTGTAGGACACATCCATGGTCCACGGAAGTGTCACCGCGTCCTTATCGATCGTTCCCTTATAGTAGAAATATCCCTTTGTGTCCGCCGGGAGATTCCATGTGACCTTTCCGTCACTGATCTCCGGGGCTGTGTTGTTGGTCATATTGGTTACATCGAGATAATCTCCGTAATCCGTGAAGCTCGTGAGACCATTTAAGCTCACTCCCTTCACGACATTCACCTTATCAACGGAACCATAGTAATCCAGGTTCACATACATCGCTTCATCGACGCTCACAGACGCCTCTGCCGCATAGACCGGCGCAGAAACAAGGCTGGTGCAGAGTGTGACAGCCGCCATGCCCGCTGCCATGATCCTTCTATTTTTCTTTCTCATCACCGTTCTCCTCCATTTCTTCTCTATCTGTCAATTCCGGCTCCGATTCCCTGCTGGCCGCCGCCTCGTTCTCATCGTCCTCGTAGGGATCTCCGCCTTCATCTGTACTCTCTTCTGTCTCGTCCCCGTTCTCTCCGGAACATCTCTTCTCTCTCTGGTTCTTCACACGGCGGTGCAGGCGTCTCGCGAGAGCTGCCGCCGGTTTCTCGCCGACGATAAAATTGTCAAATAATGTTAACAGCAGCGGAAGCACCGTCAGGACCAGCACAAGGCTGAACAGTCCGCCTCGTCCGATCAGGTGTCCCAGATCCGCGATGGCCGTTGTGGACGAGATCATATACACGATATATCCGGCCAGCGTGATGATGGAGCCTGATGTGAAGATCGAGGAGCAGGACGCCGCGATGGCCTCCACACATGCCTTCTTCTTCGGCAGCGTCTTTCTCTTTGCCAGGTAGTTGTTTGCAAGTAGGATCGAGTAATCGACCGTGGCACCCAGCTGGATACTGCTGACGATGATGTAACCCATGTACACCATCTCGACACCCTGGAAATACGGCATCGCCATATTGATGAAGATCGCCACCTCGATGGGAATGATGACGAGGATCGGCATGACAGCCGACTTGAAGCTCATCATGACGACGAGGAATACGCCCGCCAGGGACAGAACATTTACATTCTCATAGTCCTTTACAATGAAGGATTTGATATCCTGGGTGGACGGAGTCTCGCCGACGAGATAGCTTCCTTCCGGGTAATACTTCTTTACGATCTCCTGGATCGCGTCGGAGTCCTTGAATGCCTCGGCGCTCTCGGTCTTCGTTCTCGTGTAGATCAGCATCCGGCAGTAGCCGCCTTTATGTAAGAGCTCCACCGTGGACTTCGGGAGAAACTCTTCCGGGATCCCCTCCGGCAGCGTATCCGCTAATGCTGTAACGTTCTTTACATAGGATAGATCCTTGATCTCCTTCGCCATGGCCCGCTCATTGACCTCCGATGTGTTCGGATAGAGGGCGAGCAGCATGTTGCTTCGGCCAAAGATCTTCGTGATCTGCTGGTCATCTTCATAAACCTGTGTTCCCTCCGAGGCACCCATGGAGTCGTTTCCATAAAGGAAATCGTTCAGGCCCTGGGCCGTGTATGCAAGCGGTGTCACGAGGACGATCACCGCGAACACGATGGGACGGATCCGGTAGATCGCTTTTCCAAGTCCGTGGAAATCCGGCATAAAGGAACGGTGCTTTGTCTTCTCATTGAGCTTAGCGAACTTCAGGATCATCGCCGGCATGAAGAAGACGACTGTCAGTAAGCTGAATACGATACCTTTCGCCAGGACGAGACCCAGGTCAAATCCGATGGAGAACTTCATCGTCACAAGGGCTAAGAAGCCGACGATTGTCGTCAGGCTGCTGGCGAAGATGGAGTTGATTGCCTCCTGAACGGCGTTGATGATCGCGTCCTCCTCGTTCATTCCCTGTTTTCTGTAGTTCATGAAGGCGTCGAGCAGGAAGATCGAGTAGTCCATGGATGTTGCCAGCTGCAGGATGATCGAAACGTTTTCCGTCAGGAACGAGACGGTTCCGATAAAGATGTTCGTTCCCTTATTAAGCAGGACAGCAACACCCATAACCAACAGGAATAATATCGGTTCCGTCCATGCCGTTGTCGTCACGGAAAGCACAGCGAAGATCATGATCACCGCCACAACGAGGATCTTGCTCATCTCGCTGGCCATGGACTCTGTCATGGATTTGTTCTGGACCGCCATGCCGACGTAGCATCCTTTATCCCCTAAGAGATCCTTGATCTCGTCGATGGCCGTGGAGGTTCGGGTGGAATCACTCTCCTCCACAAATGTGATATCGTAGACCGCATTCCGGTCTTTGTAATAATCCTTGATATCACTCTCGTTGATGAAGTCTTCACCGGCATAGATATTTACCGTGCTGTCGCACCATAAGACCTGGTCCACGCCATCGATATCGGCGATCTCATCTTTATATTGCTTCGCCTCGTACAGCGAGACGTCCTTCACCATGACCCGCGCCGTTCCGGGATAACCGAACTTATCACGCATAACGTCAAGTCCGATAGCGGATTCCGCCGTTTCTGGAAGATATTTCGTCAGGTCATAGTTTACATTTACAAAGTTCATCGTCAAAAGCGAGAGCAGGCAGCCGATCACGAAGACCGACTCGATCCAGCCGCGTTTATGGATGATAAATGACGCGAGCATGTAGGAAAAGCCGCCGTTCTGGTTCTTTTTCTTTTCTTTATGCCCGCGGAACATGTTTTTTATTTTCTCTCCCATGTCTTCTCTCCTTATATTCCCTGTCCGTAACTGTTCAGTACCCTCACAGGTCATTTTCCGTCACCGTCCACATTCCTACCGTTCCAGAACCACCATGTAATAGTCCTTTCCATTCTGGTTTTCATGGGCAATTCCCATTCTACGGTAGTATTCTAGGGAATATTTTTTATCGTCCTTCCGGTCGAATTTTTCCTGCATCCGGATCATGACAGAATCATACGGATCGTATGTCTCCTCTGGGCCCCAGAGGTACATCTCAAAAAATGTGGCACTCTTTCGCTCCGGAAATGCTGTCTTTACGTAATCGCTTACGGTTCCCTCTCCCGGGATCGTATTTTTGCTCTTGGAATATCCCTTTTCCATAGCGGAAGAAAGTCTTGCCTTTGCGATATCGCAGAGGTCCATGTCGAGGACAAATGTGGCGCGTCCATCGTAAAACTCCACATCCCCGTTGTCGTAATCATCCTCCGCCTCCGGATAAGTGTCAAAAAACAGGTCGCTCTTCTCATCATTCATATCATCAAAGAGTTCCTGTTCCTTCTGATCCAGCACGTATACAGGATACGCGCCGCCCTGCGTATTCGGGGTTTTCCGCGCATAGGACAGCGTCCCGTCCTTTGTAAACGTGTAGCATGTATTCTCATCTTCTATAAAATCTGTGCTCCAGGCACCGTTTTCCATAAGGTAGTACCACTTTCCCGAGATCTGATTCCATCCCGGTACCGCTCCGAATGTCTCCGGAGCTGCCGCATATGCGGGAACTACTGTCATTCCCGTGATCATGCAGAGGATCGCTGCCATTCTTCGTACTTCTCTTCTTCGGATCATATGATCGCCTCCGCTTTTTTCTTTCCTTTTCACTTGCAATATTATCTATGTTTATGCTAAAATACTCAAGAACCAGTTTTTGAAAAGTGTACCAAATGAGACAAATTATCACTTTTTGTCCAATTTGGAATGGATAGAGGAGTTTTGTAGCTTATGATAAAATTACCGATCCGGGAAGAACATGTTTCTGTCCGCAGGACCTACCTGCTTTTGATGAAGGCGCTCCTGGACCTTCTGGCGGAAATGCCTTTTGAGAAGATCTCCCTCACTGATCTCTGCCGGGTCTCCATGATCTCCCGATCCACGTTCTACCGGTATTTTGAGGACAAATATGATCTTCTGCACTACTGCGTGAAAATGTACATTGAGGGACTCCGCCCGGTGGAGGATCTGATCTACTTTAAAAGCATCGATTCCCTGCGTCAGTTTTTAGAATATCTGATCGCTCAAGTGGATGAGAATATCACTCTCTACCGCCGGATCTACCAGACGAACAAGAATGGTTCCCTGATGTTCACGATCCAGGGAGATCTGGCGAAGATCCTCACGGAGAGCGGCTGGCAGGGCGAGAACCAGGGCGTTCGGTTAAAGATCCCGCTTCCACTCTATGTTTCGTTTATGTCAAGCTTTTATCTGACGACGCTAAGATCTTATTTAGAGCTGGCGGATGAATATGACGCGAAGACCTTCGTGGAAAGCGTCTGCCGCTTTGCGCTCAGGGATTTCTGGGAGAAGGCTGACGGCTGATCCGGCAGCCTCTTTTTCCACTGTCCGGAATCCGTTTCTGCTTAATATAATATGGAAGCTTCCCGCAGGTCTTTTAACTGCCCTGCTTCCTGTACTTTGGTTCTGTTATTATCCGCATAGTAATGCCGCTCTGCGTTTCTTTCCGAATCCACCGGGCGGCATCTTTTTTCTCTTATTTCATCTTTGCCCGCTCATCCCACACCGTAACATCGATTCCGGCGATCTTTGATGTGAATGCGGTTCCATCGTTCTTTTCGAAGTGTTCCCATGCCCGGAGCACATACTTAAAGCCTATGTACTGTAATGGCAGGTTGCAGTATACCATGAGGATATTCGCGAAATCGCTGAGATCCCACAGGGCACTTAAGTCCATGCCCGCAATGTTCGTGATAACGCCGAAGGAGATGACTACCAGGCAGAGCACGCGGATCGTGTTGATAAAGGCAGGTCTCGTGGAGATCCGGTTCGCGCACATTTCCGTGAAGGACATGAATCCCACAAGGCAGGTAAACGCGAACAGACCGAAGCAGACACTGACGAGCATCGTCACGAGGTGATAGATCGTTCCGCTCCCGGCGAGCGCTCCGCAGGATGCTAAGAACCTGTCAAGTTTTCCGAGTTCAAACCATGCTGCGCTGTCCTCCGTGAGCCACACTCTTCCCATGACAACGACGAATCCTGTCAGGGTGCAGATCACGATGGTATCTAAGAAAACGCCAAGCGCCTGGACACAGCCCTGGTCACAGGGATGCTTTGCATCCGCCGCCGCTGCCGGCATGGTGATCGTTCCCTGTCCAGCCTCATTTGACATAAGGCCTCTCTTGATTCCCTGGCTCAGCGCGATACCGAAGGCACCGCCGAAGACTGCTTCCGGACGGAAAGCCTCGGAGAACACTGCTCCGAAGAACCACGGGATTCTCGGGATATTAAATACGATGAGAAGAATGACTGTCAGGATATAGATCACTGCCATCACAGGAACTAAGAGGTCTGTAACCTTTGTCACCTTCTTGATTCCACCAAAGCTGATGACCGCCGTCGCCGCGATGAGGACCGCGAAGGAGATCCAGTACAGGGCGGAGTTTGTCTCGATGACGGTTCCCGTAAATACGCCCGCGATCGCTCCCACCGCGGAGATCGTGTTGAAGCCCTGGGCCGGGAAGCAGAGGAACGCGTAGATAATGTAGAGGACACTGAGCGCCGCTCCTGCCCATGCCGCATTCTTTAAGAGTCTTCTTCCATAATACGGCAGGCCGCCCACATACTCATCATCTTTTCTCTCCTTAAAGATCTGGGAGAGTGTCGCCTCAACGAAAGCTGTGGACATACCAAAGAAGGCGGAGATCCACATCCAGAACAGGGCGCCCGGACCGCCGGTGGAGATCGCGCCGGTGACGCCTAAGATATTTCCGGGGCCGACACGCATAGCCGTCGACAGGAGGAATGACGCCAGGGATGAGATTCCTGTGCCGCTGCTCTTCTGTCTCATCAGGACATGGAGTCCGTGGCGGAATTTCCGCACCTGGATAAACCGGAGTCTGAATGTAAAATAGATTCCTGTTCCCACTAAAAGGATGATCGCCAGACTGAAGTTTCCGAGGATCGGGATATTCGCGTACCAGTCAAAGTTCGTCGGGAAATCCCAGAACAGGTTCGAGACGATCTGGATCTTTCCGCATATGACATTTACGGCCTGAAACAACGCTTCCATAGCTTTTTCCTCCTCATGATTCAATTTTTCTATACTGTCGGAAATTTTTCTGGGATGATTCTCCGCAATGATCCCCGGCATCCCTCATTTGAATTCAGATTTCCATTAAGATTTAAAAGTATTTATGCCTCATCTCTTAAAAATCCGAGTTCTATTTTGTATATGTTTCTATAATATATCCGTTATTAGAAATTTTCAAGAAAATTTACAAATTATTTCGGCAGACTGTCCGCCACGCAGAGCGCTCCATATCCCAGCCTCGGATTCGGATAGGCCAGCTCAGAAGGAAGTCTTCTCGCTCCTTTTCTTAAGTACGCCTTCACCTTCTCCCCATAAAGATACGGATCATTCTCCCTGACGATCCCCCACTCCATGAGAAGCGCCGCGGCCCCGGTGACAAGGGGCGCCGCGAAGGATGTTCCGGTGACAGGGGAATAGCCGCCGTCCCGGTCCGGGGCCATGATTCCCACCCCTGGGGCGGCGAGGTCCGGCTTCTGGGCGCGATAGACCCTGGTGTCCCCGCGGCCAGAAAACGGGGCATAGATTCCGGTCCCGCTGTCATAGGCGCCCACCGTCACCGGTCGGAACGCCGTGGAGGGAATCGTCAGGGTCGTATCCGGCGACGATTCCAAAAATTCCGTGTCCCGCCCGACTGCCGCCGCGGAGGGAAGCCAGAGATCCGCTGCCGTCTCCTCATCCCCTGTCCCGAGGAATCGGAATGTCCAGATCCCGCTCTCCACATAAGTTCTTTCCGGCACAAACTCAATATAGATCTCCTGGGCCGCATTAAAAGGGGACGGTTCCCCGTAATAGATCAAAAGTTCCGTCTCTCCGACCCGGATCCGGTCCGTTCCCCTCACCGGGACAAGCTCGATCTCCGCACCGCCAAAGGGATCCCTCAGAAAGATCCGCATCCCGTCCTCATAGTTTTTCCAAATCTGCATGCCGAATCCCGTCTCGTATGTCCCAACAGAGAGCCGGATCTCCGTGATCTTCCCGGGTTCGATCACAGGTCTCGCATGTCCCCCGGAGTCCCCCTCATTTCCCGATCCGGTGACGAAGACAAACTGCCCCATCTGTGCAAGAGAATCGAGGTACCGCTCTAAAAGTCCGCCGCCGTCGTGGGATCCATATGTATTTCCAAAGCTCAGATTCACTGCCATGGGGCGGCCCAGTTCCAGAGCTTTCCGCACCGCGAGATCCATCCCCCGCATGAGTTCCGTGGTTCTCGGAAATCCAACTGAATCCGGGATTCCGAGACGGACAATGATAAGTTCACTCTCATAGGCCGCCCCGCGGTACAGTCCGCCGCTTGTTCTCCCGTTTCC
>UMEM01010592.1_pt1 | contig 18872 bp, 20 predicted proteins | sample 1964761 | NCBI WGS metagenome assembly UMEM01 (sample SAMEA4836021, study PRJEB28245) | human gut metagenome | biome: gut microbiome; material: fecal sample | place: Denmark | collected 2008 | reverse complement strand
TAAAACGGAGCAGCTACGGAATCCGGAATTTCAAACGATTCCGAACCCGGATACTTCACTGTACATCATAGGATAAAAAGGTCGGTAATGCGGAGGCTTATTTGGCATGCCCAAAATCAGTAAAACCTGGAACTAAACATAAAAAGGGCCCTTTTCATAGAATTGGGGCGGGATTTTAACAAATCCCACCCCAACTATTGACAAAGAGCTAAAATTTGAAGCTTTTCACCCTATTACATTTTACCGTTCATCTTTCCTGTTTGGATATGAGTATACACATCATAGTATTAACAGTAATAGAGCATATACATATAGCTGTTGACTTCCTGATTGCAATAAGATATAATATGACTATAAAATCAAAACAGTCACAAAGGAGTTATGAAGTATGTATAAAGAGGTTGGCATATCTTCAAATAATGTTCCGATAACTCTTTCTATCTGGTATACAGAGAGAAGCTGTCCTACCATTGTTTTTTTGCCGGGTACTATGTCACACCCTCTCATGTATGAGAACTTTCTAAGTGGGTTATGTGAAAGAGGATTTAATATAATAGGTGTTCATTATCTTTCACACGGGAAAAGCCCTAAAATCAAAATGAATTATACAATGGAAGATTTGCTGTATAATGTATATGATGCAACAACTTACGGAATGGAAAATTACGGAGATAACATAGCTGTGATGGGTTCTAGTCAAGGCGGGATTTTAGCAGCAATGGCGGCGGGGAGGGATACAAGATTAAAAGCCGTTTTTCCACATAATATCATGCTGACTACACTAAAAGAAACTATGAGCTTAACAAAGTATCCTGCATGGACACACCGTTTTATGGGGCTGATACAGTGGGGCTTTCGTGTAGGCGGAAAGTTGTTGCCTAACTACAAGGTTCCAGGAGACGCTTATTTAGACTATAACAAAGTATTTTATAGCGAACAGGCAAAACAAGATTGCTTAAACGACCCTATGCTTTTACCTTATTACCCTTTAAGATTTGTCGCCAGTTTATTCAATGCTGACTTATCGTGTTTGGAGAACGGCTCTATACAATGTCCAGTCATTTTAATTACAGCCAAAGGCGACCCGCTTTTTAGCTTTGATTATACCAACAAAGTATTTGATTTAATTCATGCGCCGCAAAAGGAATTGCTTACTTTAGAACTTAATCGTCACATGATTTTTAATGAGGATACAGACACGACGATAAACGCATTGGAACCTACATTGCATAAATATCTCGGATAGTATATTGATAATATGAGCAGTAAATGTTATACTTTTCATGACGATACTAACGATTTAGTCATAAGGGGGTTATGAGAATTGCCACGATTTACAGAACAAGAGAAAGAGATCATCAGCAGTAAACTTTTGATAGAGGGAGAAAAGCTGTTTGCATTACACGGTTTGAAAAAAGTAACGGTTGATGATTTAGTAGCCGCCGTAAACATATCAAAGGGGTCTTTCTATGCTTTTTATCCCAGCAAAGAACATCTATATGTGGAAATCAATTTTCGCTTACAAAAAGAGCTATTTGCAAGTATAGAAGCAACAATTAAAAAGAAAAAATATAAGAACCATAGAGATTTAGCAAAGGACGTTATTATGCTAAGTTTAACGGAGTTGATTACTTCACCTATTCTTTCGCAGATTGACTTATCTTTAATGGACTATCTGCAAAGAAAATTATCACCAGATATTTTTCAAAGCCATATGCACAATGATATTCGTATATTGGAGATACTGGAAGGTTTAGGAGTTGTATTTTTGGTTCCGCATACGGTTCTTATAAAATCTTTATATTCTGTTTTATCCTGTATGGAACAATTCAAAGAGGACAAAGAACTTGAAAAGATACAAAATCTTTTAGTAAACGGTATTGTGCAGCAAGTAGTAGCCGATTAAAATTTTTTGTTTGGTTATTTAACAGCAAGATAGCCAAACAAAATTTTTACAATTTATATGACTATATTTTCAAATATGTCATATCGTATAAGGAGGACACCATAATGATTGATGTAAAAAAACTGTATTTCAGCTATACTGAAAAGCCCTTTGTTGAAGATGTGAGTTTCCATGTTGGGAGGGGAGAAATTTTCGGCTTTTTAGGACCCTCTGGAGCCGGGAAGTCAACCATACAAAAAGTATTGACTGGGCTTAATACAAAATATAAAGGCAGCGTAAAAGTTGCAGGTATTGAAATAAAGGAACGTACAAATCGGTTTTATGAGAATATCGGGGTGGACTTTGAATTTTCTACCTGTTATGAGAAATTTACGGCACGACAAAACCTCGCCTATTTCGCTTCGCTGTATGAAAAGCAGCCCCGGTCTATTGACGAATTATTACATATGGTAGGCTTGGAAAATGACGGGGATAAAAAGGTTTCCGACTTTTCCAAAGGTATGCGCTCCCGCTTGAATTTTATCAAAGCGTTAATCCACGACCCAGATATATTATTCCTTGATGAACCAACAAGCGGTCTTGACCCTACAAATAATCGCTTGATGAAAGATATTATCCTTGCAGAGAAGAAGCGCGGAAAAACTGTCATAATTACCACTCACAATATGTATGACGCAACGGAGCTATGCGACCAGGTAGCCTTTATTGTTGCGGGAAAAGTCAGTGCGTTAGACAGCCCACATAATTTAATCATGTCAAGGGGTGCTGCAAAAATACAATATACCTACTATGACAACGGTGAAAAAACCAGGGAATGTCTGCTTGATAGAACCACAGAGGATAAGACGTTAAAAAGTTTAATTTCTGAAAACCGTCTGCTTTCTATCCATAGTAGTGAACCTACGTTAAATGACATTTTCGTTGATATTACGGGGAGGACACTACAATGAGATTAGGGCGTTTAATCCGTGGAGATATACATTTCCAATGGAAATATGGTTTCTACTTTATTTACTTTATCTTGACGCTTCTGTATGTGTGCGCGATTGCTGCCTTGCCGGAGCATTGGAAAAAAGATATTGCCGCTATCATGATCTACTCTGACCCGGCAGCTATGGGCTTGTTTTTTATGGGGGCGATTGTTCTTTTGGAAAAAAGCCAAAAAATATTAAATGCTATGGTGATATCGCCTGTAAAAGTATCGGAGTACATTCTTTCAAAAACAATCGCTTTGATTGCTATTTCTACAATCATTGCATTGATATTGGGATTAGTTTCCGGCAGTAAGCATTTATTTGGTATCGCAGTTGGAACCGCCCTGACATCAGCAATCTTTACTATGCTTGGAATAATCACAGCTACAAGAATTTCAAACTTGAACCAATTTCTCATTGTGATTATGCCAATAGAAATTGTTTGCTTTGTACCGCCTATTGTTGGGTTATTTGTAAAATTGCCTGATATATTTTGCCTTTTCCCATTCGTTGCCTGTATGAACCTTATAACCGGAAAAAGCTCTTTGCTATCGTTTGATATGATACTTGTATTTGCTACATTGATTATCCTCTACATGGTTGCGCGGCATACAGTTGAGCATATGTGGAGGACTTTAGGAGGTGTAAAGCTATGAAAAGGATATTATCCAGTACCATACAGGTATTTAGGCAGATCAAGAGCGACCCTATGATGTTTACAGCTTGTTTTACGCCTTTTGTCATGGGAACTTTAATTAAATTTGGTATTCCATTTCTTGAAAGGATAACGGACTTTTCTTTGCAAGCATACTATCCGATTTTTGATTTATTACTTTCCATCATGGCTCCTGTATTGCTCTGCTTTGCATTTGCAATGATTACATTAGAGGAAATTGACGATAAAGTGTCACGGTATTTTTCTGTTACCCCTCTTGGTAAGTCGGGGTATCTCTTTACAAGGTTGGGAGTACCAGCGGTTATCTCGGCTGTCATTGCTTTTATCGTACTTTTGTTTTTCTCATTGGAAAAACTGCCTGTTGGAATTACGGTTGGTTTAGCGTTTCTCGGCTCCATACAGGCAATTATTGTTTCCTTAATGATTATAACATTATCAACTAACAAATTAGAGGGCATGGCTGTAACAAAACTTTCCGCACTTACACTGTTAGGTATTCCAGTTCCTTTTTTCATAAAAGGAATGGTTCAATATATCGTTGGTTTTCTGCCCTCTTTTTGGGTAGGGAAAGCAATGCAGAGCAATGGTTATATAAATCTGCTGATTGCCTTACTGGTTGCTTCTGTATGGTTTTATGTTTTGGCAAGCAAGTTAATAAAAAAATTAGCTGGTTAGGAGGTGATACATATGGCTTGGTATTGGTGGCTGATACTAATTGGTGTTTTGATTGCTGTTGGGCTTCTCAAAATCGTAATTATGAAGAAGTATAATCAAAAGAAAAATTCTAACAATCGTCCAAAAGATTACGAGGACGATTAAGACAAACTTTGCAAAAAGAAACTGCTGTCTGCATAACAGCAGGAAACGGCAGTTTTGAGAAATCAAAGCCGCCGTTTTCCGTTTTCAAAATGGAATTACGGAGGGTGTGTTGAAGTCGCCCTTTTTTGAGGATACGGCGGTATCAAGGAGGTATCGCCGTGTCTTTATTTTATCGACATAATCCGACAACCTTTTTATCAAAAAAAGCCCACCCTTCGCTACGGGGCATTCTGGCTTTTTAGATGATTACACATATCATTATATTGTCGCTTATATATCATTTGCGCTCGATTGCGTTTTGCAGTCGGGCGCTTTTCTTTTCTTACAAGACAGCTTCGGGTCAAGTTGGCCCGAGGTTCTAAGTAGAAAAGAACTGCCCCGTTGCCGTTCCCCTCCCTCTCCATTTCGGTTCACTCATCCACCAAAACCGGAATGGAGGTATTACTATGAAGAAGATTAACTTGCAAGATCTTTACCCGTTTTACCATAACGATCTGTTTGTAGAAGTCTCTGATGAAGTAGCGGCGGCTCTGGCTGAAGCCGAGCGCATTGAGCGGAATTATATCCGCCGTGTGTACTGGAATAAGGCATATTTTTCGCTGGACGCCGGAGACGGTATCGAGCACGAAGCTCTTTTTGTTGCTCTGTCTCCCTGTGAACTCTATGAGCGCAAGGTTACGGCACAGGAGCTCCGCGCCGCCCTGAACGCACTCCCGGATACACAGGGCCGGAGGGTCTATGCCCATTACATACTCGGCTTGAGCAAAACCGAGATTGCGCGGGCCGAAGGTGTAGCGAAAAGCCGTGTTTCCGAAAGTATAGAACGCGGGCTTCGGAACATGGAAAAGTTTCTGAAAAATACGTTTTGGCAGGCGGAACAATCGCTCGGAAAATCTCATGGCTATTGAGAGGGATAACTACTTCGGGCCGAGTTGGCCCGAGGTTGGAAGCTCCCCCGTGTAGCTTGACAATTTCATAAAAAGATACCCGGATACGAAGGGTGCGTATGCTAAGTGACAGGCCCGCCACGACCTCTATTGCCAGAGAATAGAGAGAGCGACAAGGCTCATGCCGCAAGCGGGCCGAGGCGGGCCCAGCCGGATAAGGTATACAAGCCTTGATACTTGCGTTTAGTCATAGTCCGAGCGTTGAAGCGGCCATCAGGCCGTGAGCCGTCGCAGGCATTGAGAACGCCTTGCCATAAGAATGGGGAGAGGTGAAATTCCTATGGGGTGGACAAGCCGCCGCCCGTCCGGGTTATCTGTTGAAGCAAACGATCAGGAGCGCCCGGCTGGATAATCTGTCTGATAACAGCCCAAAACTTCCCGGCGCGGCGCTCCACCTATTTTGAAATAGGGAGAATCGAAATGGAAAAAGATTTAACTTTGGATATGATATTGACCGAGCGGTGGAGCAACAACGCCTGCCGCGGTTACGTCATTTGGGCGATGGAAAACTGTAACTTCAAGCCCGAGGACATTAAACGGGTGGTTCGTGAGCTTCATTGGGTTTTCGATATGAAATCCATTGAAGAAGCTGACGAGCACTATTGCCAAAGTCCCTACTAAACCTTTCTTTTGCTCTGACCTCGGGCCAAGTTGGCCCGAGGTCTTATGAGCAGATGGCAAAGGGCGGCGCGTATAAGCGGGCCGCCCTTTGTCATTTCCTCATAGGACAATCAGGGAATGACATACACATGGAAGAAAGGGGGCGAATATCCATGCAAAATCAAATTCATTTATCGGAACTCGCAGGCGTTGATATAACGACAGTCAACAAAGAGGACTTAGTTGATGTGTCCGGGCTGGCCTTCGATAACACGGTTCCGAGAGAACAGCGGGCGGCGCAGGTGCTCCGCAAGGTAAAAAATCCGTACTGCTTTCGAGTGGGCGACATGGGCGTGAAACTGGAATTTCTGGATAACTCCCCGCCCCTCCAAGATTGTTTTTCTGACTTCCCTCAACGTAAAAAAAGCGGCCTGTAACAAAGGTTCAGGCCGCTTGTGTCGGCCTACGGACAAGGTTTGCAAAGGCTCGACAACATTGTTCACGCCACCTATAAATGGTATAATATAGGTGTAAAGTGATAAGGGAAGGAGGTTCACATGGCGCGAAAGAGCCGTGTTATCACTGAAATTCAAAAGCAGGAAAGCACAAAAGCATTTGAATGGAAAATCGGTATTTATATCAGACTTTCCAAAGAAGATTTAAGAAATAACGACGAATCCGAAAGTGTAACCAACCAGAGAAAAATAAATCTGGAATTTGTAGAGGAAAAGTTCTGCAACGAAAAGTATATCATTTATGATATTTATATTGATGATGGCCGTTCTGGGACAACAGAAGATACCCGTCCCGATTTTCAAAGGTTATCAAAAGATATTCGTGAGGGTAATGTAAACTGTGTTGTTTGTAAAACTCTTGCCCGGGCCTTTCGCAATTATGCCGACCAAGGGAAGTTTTTGGAGCAGTATCTTCCTACATACAGTTGCCGTTTTATCGCATTTGGCAACCCTTATGTTGATACTTTCGCCAATCCAGACTGTATGCAGAACATGGAAATACCTATAAACGGCCTGATGAATGACCGTTATGCGGCAAGAACATCCGAAGATGTGCGAAGAACCTTTCGGACAAAACGCAACAAGGGGGAGTTTATCGGTGCATTTGCTCCATACGGATATTTGAAAAATCCTGAAAATAAAAGTGCATTTATTATTGACGAAGAAGCCTCGGAAGTTGTAAAGGAGATATTTGAAAAATATCTGGACGGTATGAGTAAACTTTCCATTGTACGATACTTAAATGACCATGGTATTCCCTGCCCAACTATATACAAGCAAAAACGGTTGGGGCTGAAATACCAAAATCCCCATAGTGATCCAGCAAAAAATCCCCTTTGGAGTGAAAAGACAGTAGGAGCGATACTTAAAAATCAAATGTATTGCGGGGATATGGTACAAGGGCGTTCTCGTATTAAGAGCTACAAAGTTCATATACAAGAGCAGGTTCCAGAGGAAGAATGGACGATTGTGAAGGAAAAACATCAACCAATTATTGACTGGGAAACTTTTGATAAAATTCAACGGTTATTGCAGAAAGACACTCGTACTTCTCCCCAAAATGACACCTTATATCTGTTCAGCGGTTTCTTACGATGTGCAGATTGTCAAAAAGCTATGATAAGAAGTGAGGTAAAAGGGAACGTATATTATTATTGCTCTACCTATAAAAGACGTTCTAAAAAGGCCTGTACGAAACATTCCATTAAGCATGAACGTTTAGAAGCGGCTGTCCTGTTTGCAATTCAGCAATATGTATATCTGGCAATCGACTACACAAAGACCATAGAGCAAATTAACAGAGCCCCTATTATGAAAAGCCAGGATAAGAAGTTATCAGAGGCCATCTCCCAAAAGGAACGGGAACTTGCCAAAGTAGTTCGATACAAACAGGCCATTTATCAAGACTGGAAAGATAATGAGATTAGTCAATCCGATTATCGCCGTATGCGGGAAGATTATGAGGAACAGGAAAAAGAAATAAATGCTGTAATTAAAAAATTACAAGACGAGAGGGCCGAACAGGAAAACGGCGTAGACATTGAAAATCCGTTTCTGGTAGCGTTCCGCAAGTATGAGAATATCACCACTCTAACCAGGGAAATTTTGATTGAACTGGTTGACAATATCATTGTTCATGAGGGCGGTAACATTAGCATTATCCTTCGGTTTGCTGATGAACTCCGCCGGGTGCAGGATTTTATTGAAGTCAACACCCATTCAGAAGCGGTTTGAAATGACCGCATTTTAATTGATAGTTGGTTTTCTTATTATCCTCGGCTCCACGCATAGAATATCATCATAAAATATCATGGGTATTGAAAATCCTTTGACATTTGCGCAGGGCCTACGTTATAATGGACAGGTTAAAGAGCAGTGCTAGGAGCGGGGAGTGTTATGGATAAGGAAAAAAAACGAAGTCTTTCAGAGGTGGCAGCAGATTATGTAAGGGAACAGATTCTTCAGGGAAAGCTGGCCCAGAGAGAAAAGCTTGTTGAAAATGATATAGCGGTAAAGCTGGGAATGAGCCGGGGGCCGGTGCGGGATGCGCTGAAGCAGCTGATGTACGAGGGATTTCTGGATTATGAGACCAATAAAGGGTATTCTGTCTCCATGCTTTCGCCCAAGGACGCCTATGAGATATTCTTTCTGCGCGGCAACCTGGAGAACCTGGCCCTGGAGCGGTGCGGGGGACGTCTACTGAGCGACAGTATTTTTCTCATGGAGGATGCGGTGCTGGCCATGAAGGAGGCTGTGGCAGAGGACGACATGGGGAAAATCATCAAGTATGATGAGATATTCCATAAACAGATTTTATTATCAGGCCAGATGGAGCGCCTGACCAGTCTGTGGGAGACACTGAGCCCCTTAAACGGAGCCATGTTCTACACCATCAAACAAATCAATGAGTATGTATCTGAAATGCAGGCGGATTTGGACCAGGAAGATATTGCTGCCCAGGCAGGACGGCGGGGAAACAACTATCTGGAGCATAAATGGCTTTTAGAAATCCTGCAGCGGGGGAACCTTGAACAGTCCAGGAGCGCAATCAATTCCCACTACATAGCCAACGGTGAGAGAATTTACCGGATTGGAATGAAGATGAAGAACCAGGAACTGTTTTATCATGTGTAATTGGGGATGCAGGAATAAAAGAATTAGAGCGGACATGGAAAAGCGGAAATGCAGGACGTGAATACGATTATATCACGTTCCGGTATTTCCGCTTTTTAAAATTATTTTTAGGGACTTATTTTTCAGTTCTTATTTTTCAGGCATGTCCTCTATCTGTCTGCAGATATACTCCATATCCTCAGTTTCGTATCTCTGGTCGCAGGTAAAGGACAGCACATGGCTGTATATGTAGGCCGCGTCGCCATGGCCTTCGGTGTCCACCATGGGGCCCTGGGGCCAATAGGTGGTGGTCTTGATGCCGCGTCCCGCCAGATAGGACTGAACCATGTCCCTGTCCTCTGCATACACGGTAAAGTGGCTGGGAACAGTGCCTTTTTTTAGAACCGGGAATATCACGGTAAGCTGGGGGTGTTCCGGCATATGATCCAGCAGATACTGATAGTTGGCGCGGCGTCTCTGTTTCAGCTGCTCAAAGTCATAGTGCCGTATGATATACTCTGAATCCCGGTCGCTTCCATAGGAATCAAAGATGCGGCGCAGCATCATCTCGGCGTCCCAGAAGGTATCATTGAACTTCTGTATGGCCTGGGGGTCGGGAGTTCCTGATTGGAGAAGCTGCTGTTTGCCTCTCATGGAAATACTGCGCATGGAAAGATGAGTCTCGTCAGGGGGCAGGACGGGAAGGGAAAAGCTGCCTTTCCTTTTAATGGCAAATCCGCCGGCCGGTACTCCAATCCATTTCCGCATACTGCCCACCACGTAATCACAGTGAGGGTCAACACCGTCAGATGAGAAGAGGGAGTGGGTCGTATCCTCCACAATAATGATGCCCCGTTCAGAGCATTTCCGTATAAATTCCCTGTCGTAGCTGCAAAAGCCGTAATAGCCGCAGAGATTGACGACGCTGATGCGGTCCAGGACCCTTTCGTCGAAGATGGGTGTCAAATCCTTAGATACATCGTAGAATAAAAGTTCATAGCCGGCTTTCAGGAAAGGGGCAAGGACTGTCTCACAGGTGTAGACAGGCACATAGGCCGCCTTTTTGGTGTCGGTCAGGCAGATATCCTGTAGCGCATAGTAGTTGGCACATCTGCCGGACATGAAAAAGCGCAGGCTTCCCCCTGGAGGGCATAGGTTTTCCAGATAATGGTTTTCAGTTTCGGGCAGTGGTTCATATGTAAAAAATCCGCCAATCTGTTTCAACTTTTCTTACCTCCCAAGCATGTGCGGGCTCCATGGCGTGTGCGCCACAGAGAGACACTTAGATTTAATATAAAGACAATTATAGCATAGATTTAAAAATTAGCACAATAGAAATGTTGACAAAATATTTAAAGTGTAAAATTTAAACAATGATTGTTGACAATATTAATATATTGTTTTATAATTTGTATGAAGCGAGGGAGTTTCAAATCCTAAGGCTTCTTTTTTATTATTTTGGTTTCAAACCCCTGTGGGGGTCGCGAAATATGTATTTTGCTTCGCTGCGTTAATGCAGTAAATACACGAGGATTGGAGAGAGAAAAATGTACAAGTATGTGTTAAAAAGACTGCTTATGCTGATTCCGGTCATCATCGGCGTGACGTTCATTGTGTTTTTCATTCTGAACCTGTCACCGGGCGACCCGGCGGCAATCATTCTGGGTGACCAGGCATCAGCCGAGGCACTGGCCATGAAGAGGAAGGAGCTGGGACTGGACGACCCTCTGCTGGTCCGTTACGGACATTACATGATTAACATGCTTCACGGCGACCTGGGCACATCCTATAAAAATAACCTGAGTGTATGGTCACAGGTCATGGAGCGGTTTCCCAACACAGCGGTGCTGGCAGTGGCGGGTATCCTGGTAGCCATTCTGATTGGAATTCCCACGGGAATCATTTCCGCCAAGAAACAGTACTCCCTGATGGATAATACAGCCATGCTGCTCTCGCTGATTGGCGTGGCCATGCCTAACTTCTGGTTCGGCCTGCTGATGGTTATTATGTTCGCATTGACCCTGGGCTGGCTGCCTTCACAGGGAATGGGGGAGGGATTCATACCTCTCATCAAAAGCCTGGTCCTTCCGGCGGTGACGCTGGGCACGGGGGCTGCAGCCATGATTACGCGTATGACACGTTCATCCATGCTGGAAGTTATCCGGCAGGATTACATAGACACTGCCAGGGCAAAGGGCGTTTCCGATAAGAAAATCACCACACGCCATATGCTTAAGAATGCCATGATTCCGATTATCACGGCAGTGGGACTTCAGTTTGGCACTCTTTTGGGAGGCGCCATGCTGACAGAGACCGTATTTTCCTGGCCGGGCCTGGGACGTCTCATGGTGGATTCCATCAAGTCAAAAGATATTCCCATGGTATTGGGGTCAGTTATCTTTCTGGCAATCATGTTTACCGTGGTCAATCTGACGGTAGACATCATATACGCCTTTGTGGACCCGAGAATTAAATCACAATACAAGAGAAAGTAGGTGCAGTTCATGGGAAAGAAACATCTGATTGCCGCGGAAGCGGAGGGCGACCAGCGCTCCCTGTGGGGCGAGGCATGGCGCAGATTCAAAAAGAACCGGCTGGCCATGATTGGCATGTATTTTATCCTGGCACTGGTCATCATAGCAATAGCAACCATTATTATTGACGCGGTCACAGGCAAATCCATATACCTGAATTATGTGGTAAAGCAGGACCTGAGAGGACGTCTTCAGGGACCAAGCCCGGCACACCTCTTTGGGCTGGATGAGTTCGGAAGGGACATGCTGCTGCGCATGCTGTGGGCGGTCCGGTACTCGCTGTTCATGGGAACCGTGGCCATCATTATTTCATGTATCTTCGGCGGGCTACTGGGAGCTTTTGCCGGGTACTACGGCAAGACCGCTGACAATGTGATCATGAGAATTATGGATATTCTTTTGGCCATTCCATCCATGCTTCTGGCTATCGCCATCGTGGCGGCTCTGGGAACCAGCATCACCAATGTGCTGATTGCCATTGCCATCTCCTATGTGCCTACCTTTGCCAGGACGGTGCGGGCATCGGTGCTCACGGTGAAGGACCAGGAGTTTATCGAAGCGGCCCGCTCCATTGGCTGCAGCGACTGGCGCATCATCATCAAGTACGTGATTCCCAATTCCATGGCGCCGATTATCGTACAGGTGACCCTGGGAATCGCGGGAGCCATCCTTTCCATCGCGGGACTTTCCTTCCTGGGACTTGGCATCCAGCCGCCCACCCCTGAGTGGGGAGCAATGCTGTCCAACGCCCGAAGCTATATCCGCGACGCATGGCATGTCACCATCATCCCCGGCATGGGAATCATGCTTACCATCCTGGCCCTTAACCTGGTGGGAGACGGACTGAGAGATGCCCTTGACCCGCGTTTGAAGAGCTGATGGATGAACACTAAGAAAGGACGAGTATGACATGGCAGATAAACCATTATTGGAAGTAAAAGATCTGGTCATCCACTATGAAACGGATGACGGAGTGGTAAAGGCGCTAAACGGCGTCAATATACATATCGGCGTGGGAGAGACCCTTGGACTGGTGGGAGAGACAGGTGCGGGAAAGACTACGCTGGCAAAAGGAATTATGAGGCTGATTCCCAATCCTCCGGGCAAGATTCTGGGCGGAGAGGTGATTTTTGAGGGACAGGACCTGTTAAAGCTTTCCACCAATGGGATGGAGGCCATTCGCGGCAGGGACATATCCATGATATTCCAGGACCCTATGACCTCCCTGAACCCGGTGCTCACGATAGGCGAGCAGATTATGGAGGTGATCGAGAACCATAACACCAGCCTGTCCAGGCAGGAAGCCAGAAAATGGGCTGAAAACATGCTGGAGAGAGTGGGAATTCCTGCGGAGCGCTTTGGAGAGTATCCCCACCAGTTTTCAGGCGGTATGAAGCAGAGAGTGGTCATTGCAATCGCCCTGGCCTGCAACCCCAGGCTGCTCATTGCGGATGAGCCCACCACGGCCCTGGACGTTACCATACAGGCCCAGGTGCTGGAGATGATATACAAGCTTAAATCCGAAAATAACACATCCATGATTCTCATTACCCATGACCTGGGAGTGGTTGCCCAGAACTGTGATTATGTGGCAATCATCTATGCGGGGGAAGTGGTGGAATACGGAACCCTGCGGGAGATATACAAGGATACGAGACATCCGTACACGGAAGGACTCTTTGGTTCCATTCCCAGCCTGACAAGCGATGTGAAGCGGCTTTGGGCCATTGACGGCATGATGCCCGACCCCACCAAGCTGCCCGAGGGCTGCGTTTTCTGCGAGAGATGCAAGTATGCGGTTCCTGAATGTTCCAAGGACCATCCGGGGATGGTGACTGTAGACGGAACCCATCAGGTCCGCTGCATCCGCTACCGCTGAGAAAAGGAGATTGACATATGCAGGAACAGAAAACAGAGATATTACGTGTGGAACATCTGAAAAAATATTTTACGACCCCAAAGGGCACTCTCCACGCGGTGGACGATGTTAACTTTTCCATCCGTACCGGAGAGACCCTGGGAGTGGTAGGGGAGTCCGGATGCGGAAAATCCACTATGGGCAGGGCTATCCTAAGGCTTCACGAACCCACAAGCGGCAAGGTTTATTTTGAGGGCAGGGATATCCTGGGCTGCAACAAGAAGCAGCTAAAGGATTTGAGGAAGGATATGCAGATTATATTCCAGGACCCCTTTGCTTCCCTGAATCCCAGGATGACGGTCAGCGAGGCAATCATAGAGCCTCTGCTGGTGCAGGGCATTTACAAGGCCAGTGAAAGGGCCGCCATCACCCAGCGGGTGGAAAAAATCATGAACCTGGTGGGGCTGGCCAAGCGTCTGGTAAATACATATCCCCATGAGCTGGACGGCGGCAGGCGCCAGAGAATCGGAATCGCCAGGGCATTGGCGGTTAATCCGAAGTTCATCGTATGCGACGAGCCTGTGTCGGCCCTGGACGTATCCATCCAGGCCCAGATTCTTAACCTGATGCAGGATTTGCAGGAGGAGCTGAACCTTACCTATATGTTTATTACACACGATTTGTCGGTGGTAAGGCATTTTTCCAATGACATCGTGGTCATGTACCTGGGACAGATGGTGGAGTCGGCGCCTGCCAAGGCACTGTTTAAGAACCCCATGCATCCATACACAAAGGCGCTGCTGTCAGCCATACCGGTTCCCGATCCGGATTTTAAGATGGAGCGCATTCCGCTAAAGGGCGAGCTCACATCGCCTATCAATCCGGAGCCGGGATGCAGGTTCGCAAAACGCTGTCCTTATGCGACGGAAGGCTGTACCAACAATGAAATGACTTTAAAGGAAATGGAGCCAGGGCATTTTGTGAGCTGCCGTATGGTCCAGGAGCAGGGATAAATTCCGGGAAAATCCAGGGCGGACGCCTGAACCCCGGTGTTTATAGAGCAATATTGACAGAGAGAAATGTAAGAAAGAGAGGAGCTAGTATGAGAAAAACATGGAAGAAAGTCATTGCATTATCCTTAGTGGCAGCAATGGCAGTAAGTGCAGCCGGTTGTTCCAAGTCCGGACAGACCTCCACGGAAGGCGGCAGCGCTCAGACACAGGCAGGTTCCAAGGAAACAGAGGCAGGAGGAAGCACCGGCGGTTCCGGGGAGTACAAGGACACGGTGGTATGGGCACAGGGAGCTGATGTTACTTCCTTAGACCCGCATCAGGGCAAGGAGACGCCGGCCGTAGAGGTAACGGATCAGATTTTCGACACGCTGACCGTTGTTGACGCTGCTACCGGAGAGCTGCAGCCCCAGATTGCGGAGAGCTGGGATCAGAATTCCGATACATCCTATACATTCCACATCCGCCAGGGCGTAAAATTCCACGACGGTTCCGAGGTGAAGGCAGAGGACGTAAAGTTCTCCCTGGACAGAGCCATTAATTCCGCTGCGGTTTCCTACATTGTTGACTTTATCGACAAGGTGGACGTGGTAGATGATTATACGGTCAATGTAGAGCTGAAGGCGTCTTACGCACCGGCTCTCAGAAATCTTTCCGTACCGTTTGCAGCCATTGTTCCAAAGGCAGTGGTGGAAGCGGACGAGGAAGCCTTCAAGCTTCATCCAATCGGCACAGGCCCATATAAGTTCGTAGAGTGGAAGCAGGGGGATTCCGTTACACTGGAGCGCTTTGACGATTACTATGCAGGACCGGCAGAGACACAGAAGCTGGTTATGAAGGTGATTCCTGAGGCATCCCAGAGAACCATCGCCCTGGAGACCGGAGAAGTGGACTTGGCCTACGACCTGCTTCCCAACGACCTGGAGAAGGTAAGGAGCAATTCCGATCTTCAGCTGTTCGAGGCTCCGTCCCTGACCTGCTACTACATTTCCATGAACATGAACAAAGCGCCCTATGATGACCAGAAGGTAAGGGATGCCGTTAACTACGCCATTGACCGACAGCTGATTATCGACACCATTGCCAGCGGATCCGGAGAGCCGGCTGACGCCATCATCGCACCGGCTGTATTCGGATACTTCAGCCCGGGCGCTTATGAGTATGACCCTGAGAAGGCAAAATCCCTTCTGGCTGAGGCCGGATATCCAAACGGATTCGAGACCAGCATCTGGGTAAATGACAACCAGACACGTGTAGAGGTATGCCAGGCCGTACAGGCCATGCTTCAGGATGTGGGAATCACCTGCAACATCGAGGTAATGGAATTCGGCAGCTTCATTTCCAGGACTTCCGCAGGCGAGCATGACATGGGGTACTTTGGCTGGGTGACCTCCACCACAGACGCGGACTACACCTACTATTCACTGGAACACTCCTCACAGCAGGGAGCAGCCGGAAACCGCAGCTTCATCGCAGACCCTGAGGTAGACAAGCTCATTGAGACAGGAAGAACCAGCGCAGACGAGTCCGTGAGACTGAAGGCATATGAGGACCTGGCTGTGAAGTTAAAAGAAGTAAACAACAACGCACCTATTTACTACAGCACCATCACCGCGGGCGCAGGCGCCAAGGTGGAAGGTTTCGTGATGGATCCAATCGGCTACCACAAGCTGGATCATGTAAAGGTTGCAAAATAAGAGAAGTCAAAGGAGAGATGCATCATGAGATTATCAAAGATTACATGGCCAACAGCGGAACGGTATTTTAAGGAAAATGACATGGTCATTCTTCCAATCGGCAGTACGGAGTGCCATGGACGCCATATGCCGCTGGGAACCGACACCCTGATACCTGACAAAATCCTGGATCTGATTGAGGAAAAGAATGACAACATCCTCATCGCGCCCATGATTCCCTACGGAGCATGCCAGTCACTGGCTGATTATCCGGGAACCATCGACATTGATTCCGACGTACTGTACCAGTACGTATACCAGATTGTGGACGGGCTGTACAAGCACGGCGCACGGAAAATTCTGGTGCTCAACGGACACGGAGGGAATATCAAGACCATCGAGCGCATCGGCCTGGAATTTGACAAGAAGGGCGCCATGGTCGTGATGCTGAACTGGTGGCTGATGGCCTGGGATATGAAGCCAGAGTGGAAGGGAGGACATGGCGGCGGCGAGGAGACAGCGGGCATCATGGCAGTTGACCCCTCACTGGTGGACATGAGCCAGATTGACCTTCCTCTGGAAATGACCAATCTCACAGACAATCTGGTGGCAACCGGCTTCCGTACCGTGCGCTTCAAGGGTGTTGAGATTGAAATTCTCAGGAACACACCAAAGGTAACGGACAACGGATGGATTGGACCAGATCATCCAAACACCGCTACCGTGGAGTGGGGCCAGGAGATGGTACAGACCACAGCCGACTATATCCTGGATTTGATCGAAGAGCTTAAGAAGGTTTCACTGTAAGGCTTGTGAGAAGTGAGAACTAAGGTTTAAGGAATGAAGTAAGACAGAATAATCAAACAGAATGAAGTAAAGCGGAATCAAATGAAGCAGAATCAAATGAAGCAGAATTAAGTAAAGCAGATGCAGTGCCGCAGGCATGGTATGGCAGGAGCGGTACCGTGTGATGCGGCACTTTGTGTCTCATACCTGGAGGAAATCATGGCAAACATAAAAGAAATCGAAGCGTTGACCAATGCTTTTGGTCCCAGTGGATTTGAGGACGAGGTCATCCGGGAAGTAAAGAACTGGTGCGGGGGGTTGGACGTTGTAAACGATGCTATGTACAATGTTTACGCCACCATGAAGAAGAAAAAGGCCGGACGCCCCGTGCTCATGCTGGATGCCCATCTGGATGAGTGCGGATTCATGGTACAGTCCATACTAGAAAACGGGCTTTTAAGTATCCTGATGCTGGGAGGATTCCATCTCACCAGCCTGCCTGCCCACTCTGTCATTGTAAGGACAAGGGACGGGAAAAAGCACAGGGGAATCACCACATCCAAACCAGTGCATTTTCTGACAGCGGCCCAGAAAAACGACAACTCCCTGGCAATCGAGGATATCCTGGTGGATGTGGGAGCCAGCAGCAGGGAGGAAGTGATGGAGGTCTATGGAATCCGCCCGGGCGACCCCATCATGCCGGATGTAAGCTTTGAGTATCATGAGGAAAATAGAATCCTGTACGGCAAGGCTTTTGACAACCGCCTGGGCTGCGTGAGCATTATCGACACCATGCAGGCACTTAAGGATGAGGCGGACCAGCTGGAGGTTGAAGTGGTAGGCGCATTCGCGGCCCAGGAGGAAGTGGGGACCAGGGGAGCCACGGTGACAGCCCAGCAGGTTCGGCCTGATTTGGCCATTGTGTTTGAGGGATCACCGGCGGATGATTTCTATTTCCGGGCCGGTATTGCCCAGGGCTGTTTAAGGAGCGGGGTGCAGATTCGCCACATGGACAACAGCTACATTTCCAACGTGGAATTCATACGTTTTGCCCAGGAGACAGGAGATAAGCTGGGAATCAAGTACCAGGATGCGGTGCGCCGGGGCGGCAGCACAAACGCCGGAAAAATCAGCCTCACGGGAAAGGCAGTGCCGGTGCTGGTGTTAGGCATTCCGTCCAGGTATGTACACAGCCACTATAATTTCTGCGCAGAAGAAGACGTGGACGCCACTGTCAGGATGGCCGTGGAGGTAATCCGGGGACTGGATGAGGAAAGGATTGCAAGGATTCTGCGGAAGGATGTAATTTGATTAAACGATATGCGGCAGAGTAGAAGATGGGGCTGAGGACGAGAGGGGAATATAAGGAGGAAAGACGGGCGGGAAAAGCTGGGATGAAGGGCTGGGATGAAAGGCTGGGATGGAGGGCTGAGATGAAGGGCTGGGACGAAAGGCTGGGACGAAAGACTGAGACGAAAGACCGGCTGAGTAATATGCCGGTTAAATGGATGAAAGTGGTTTGTTGGGAAAATATATGCAGTAAAGAGACTGTCGGTAAAAATACGTAGAAAGAGATTCCGAAATATAGATAACTCCGAGTAACTGTTTAAGAATAAATTCAACTCAATAAAGCAGAAAAATCAGCACGTAAAATCAGCAAGTAATTTGTATGAAAGATGAAATTCCCGTTTCCATGTCAAATTCTCCTGAGGTTGACTTATCACTTCAGTCAGTAAAAAGAGTTCAGTATAAAAAATCAGTAAAAAAGTCAAAAAAAATGTCGAAATAGCTTGATATTTGTCGTCCTCTGCTTTATAATCCCGTTTTCGACAGTTGAATAAGGGTAAAAAGCTGGAAATCCTCATGGAATAAGGAGTTCCAGCTTTTGCGATAAAATAAAAGTGTTGTATATAAACACACGACTTTACAACTTTTATAAATGCCAGCACTGTTGCCGA
>UMEM01002772.1_pt1 | contig 19353 bp, 13 predicted proteins | sample 1964761 | NCBI WGS metagenome assembly UMEM01 (sample SAMEA4836021, study PRJEB28245) | human gut metagenome | biome: gut microbiome; material: fecal sample | place: Denmark | collected 2008 | reverse complement strand
GCGTCCCGAACGCAGCGCTCTACCAAACTGAGCCACGCCTCGTCTCGATTACGTACGTAAGTATAATATAGATTTATGAAAATGTCAACTGCTTTTTTTGATTTTTTTCTATTTTTTGCATTTTTTCTACATTATCTACATTTTCTACTCTTCTTCCCATTTTCAATCTGTCACACATGCCTGACGGATTAAATTTTCGAAAAGATATTTACAGAAAAGTTTTCTTTTTGAGCAGAATAGTGTTATAATATCAAAAAGAGAACTCATCGCATCTGCTTATCTCAATCGAGAAGTCCCGCTTCTATAAGGGCCAGAGCATAACAGCCTTTCCGAGCGAGAATATCATCTCCATCTGAGAGAAACGCACTGCGAAGGTATGCTGTGATCCTGGAAAGAATTTGTCAGCCTGCGCTGACCGGGATCACACATCAGAGCTCATATGCGTTCAACTTAATTTTCCCGTAATTTCATATCCAGAGGGGGCGTTTTTATGAAAGCAATCAGAATCCTTCTTTCCATTGCCATGCTGATCGCTGCCGGTCTCGGCGCTTTCAATGTCATTCCGTTGCGAACTGCGTATTTCACACTGATCATTCTTGCAGCGATCACTGTGAGTATCCGGATCATCCACCGAATCGCCGGCACCGGCACCCCAAATACCATTGTGCGGATCATCAGCGAGATCATTGCGTCCCTCTGTATTCTCGGCTTCGCGCTTTTCACTTATCGAACGATTGGGTAATGGCTACATCATCTTCTTGATCGTCTCGCAGAGTTCCGCCACCGCGGTCTCCTCATTTCCATTCTTGATATCTTCCACCACACAAGTCTTGATGTGGTTGGACAAGAGGACTTTGCAGAAGCCGTTTAACGCGGACTGGACGGCAGATACCTGAACCAGGATATCCGGGCAGTAGCGTTCGTCCTGAACCATAGCTTTGATGCCACGGACCTGACCCTCAATGCGGTTTAAGCGTGTCAGAAGATCTTTCTCTTCCTTTTCTGTTCTATGTTTGTGGCGGCAGTGGCAGACAGCGTCATCGGACGGTGTTTCTGTTTCGGCAGTCACCGTATTTGCTGTTGCTTCTACTCCTATTACCCCTGTTGTCTCCATATTTACATTTACTGTCTCCGCTTCTCCGGCACAGCAACATGATTTTTTCTCCATGCACAACCTCCCCAATTTTACGTTCCTACGATATCATGTTTTCTTCTCTGATCTGCCTCACAGGCATTTGCCTATATAGCAGGAAAGCCACCCCGGGAATCTTTCATCCCGGGGCAGCTGATATTCAATCATTTTTTGCAGTCAACTCTCAACCGATCACCTTGTAATCCTTATCCTCGATGGCTTTTTTAAGCACTTCGGTCGGAACATCTTTTGTGAGTGTCACCGTTGCGGTTCCTTTTACGTGATCTGCCTCTGCAACGGATACGCCGTCAATGGCCTCAAGTGCTTTTTTTACAGTTGCCTCGCAGTGCGGACACATCATACCTTCAACTTTTAATGTCTTTTCCATCATGTTACTCTCCTTTTCTTTATTGTTATGGATTTTTGTTTTTATCTTTTTGTCCCTGTCGGAACGCCGGATATCAAAGAAATTTAAGCGCAGGGCGTTGGATACAACGCAGAAGCTGGATAAGCTCATGGCTGCGGCACCAAACATCGGATTCAGTTTCCAGCCGAATACAGGGATCCAGAGTCCCATGGCAAGCGGGATCCCGATCACATTGTAGAAAAATGCCCAGAACAGATTCTCGTGGATATTCGTAAGCGTCGCACGGCTTAAGCGGATCGCTGCCGGGACATCGGATAAGCGGCTCTTCATAAGGACCACGTCCGCCGCATCGATAGCGACGTCGGTTCCGGCTCCGATCGCGATTCCCATATCGGCTCTTGTGAGGGCCGGAGCATCATTGATCCCGTCGCCGACCATGGCAACCTTGCCTTTTTCCTTGAGCTTTCTGATCACACTCTCCTTACCATCCGGGAGGACTCCGGCGATGACCTCATCGACACCGGCTTCTTTTCCGACAGCCTTTGCGGTGCGCTCGTTATCACCGGTCAGCATGACTACATGGATTCCCATGTTCTGGAGCTCCCGAATTGCCTGTGGACTGTCTTCCTTGATCATATCCGCAACAGCGATGATGCCCACAAGCTTCTCATTCTCCGCAAAGAATAGCGGAGTCTTTCCGCTCTCCGCGAGAGCTTCGGATTTCTTCTTCATATCTTCCGGAACAGCCACATGAGTTCCGATAAACTTCATGTTTCCGCCGTAGATCGTATTTCCATTTAATTTCGCAGAAAGTCCGTTTCCGGGAAGTGCCGCAAAATCTGTCACATCAGCTGCGGAAAGCCCCATTTCCTCACCCTTTAAGAGGACTGCCTTCGCCAGCGGATGCTCGCTCTTCTTCTCGAGAGCGTATGCCATGGAAAGAAGTTCTGACTCGCTCACTCCATCTTCCGGAACGAGATCTGTCACGCGGGGTTCCCCGCTTGTGATGGTTCCTGTCTTATCTAAGGCAACGATCTCTACTTTTCCCGTTTCTTCCAGAGAAACTGCTGTCTTAAAGAGAATTCCGTTCTTTGCTCCCATTCCGTTTCCCACCATAATGGCTACCGGCGTTGCAAGTCCTAAGGCACACGGACAGCTGATGACGAGAACGGAGATCCCTCGGGCTAAGGCGAAGGCCATGGTCTCGCCTGCGAGGAGCCAGCCGATGGTCGTGATAATCGCGATCATGATCACGGCAGGTACAAATACGCCGGATACCTTATCGGCGATCTTCGCGATGGGCGCTTTTGTTGCCGCCGCATCGCTGACCATTTTTATGATCTGGGAAAGTGTGGTATCCTCTCCGACTCTCGATGCCTCGCAGCGGATAAAGCCGGACTGATTTAATGTCGCAGCCGAGACAGGGTCACCTGCCGCCTTATCCACCGGAATACTCTCCCCGGTGAGGGCAGATTCATTTACTGCGCTGTTTCCCTCTAAGACGATACCATCCACGGGTATATTTTCACCGGGACGAACCACGAAAATATCGCCTTTTTTAACTTGGGCGATCGGAACTGTAGTCTCAACGCCGTCCTTTTCGATCACAGCGGTCTTCGGGGCCAGCTTCATTAAACCTTTTAAGGCATCTGTGGTGCGTCCCTTTGATCTCGCTTCCAGCATTTTCCCGACGGTGATAAGGGTTAAGATCATCGCCGCGGACTCAAAGTAGAACTCGTACATATAGCTCATGACTGCATCCGCGTTCCCTTTTACCTGAGCATCTGTCATCATAAACAAGGCATAGGTGCTCCAGGCAAAGGAGGCACTGGATCCCAGTGCTACCAGAGTATCCATATTGGGAGAACCGTGGAGCAGACCCTTAAAGCCACTGATAAAGAATTTCTGGTTGATCACCATAATGATCACGGTAAGAAGGAGCTGTAAGAGTCCCATCGCCACATGATTTCCGTTGAAGAAAGCCGAAAGCGGCCAGTTCCACATCATATGTCCCATGGAAAAATACATGAGAACCAGAAGGAAACCGATCGAAGAAACGAGTCGTTTCTTTAAGACCGGGGTTTCATGGTCTTCCAGGGCAGATTCATCATAGAGAGTGCCGTTTCCGGATCCGTCTGCCTTTTCCACTCCTTTTACGGACGCGCCGTAACCGGCAGCCTGAACTGCCTCAATAATTTCTGAGGAAGAAGCTGTACCTTCGACCCCCATCGAGTTCGTGAGCAGGCTCACGGAACAGGATGTAACGCCCGGCACTTTGGAAACTGCCTTCTCCACGCGGGCCTGGCAGGCAGCACAGCTCATTCCTGTCACTGTATACTGTTCCATATCTGTCGTTCCTTTCTGTTGTTTCTGTATCAGTATACCCATACGGGGTATATGTAGATGATAGCACAAACGGCAGAAATGTCAAGACCTGTATTTGAGAGTTTTTGCTTTCCAGCATATAAGTAAGACACCGATACCGGAATACCGATGCCCTCTACCTATTGATCCGGATTATTTGTCCGAATAATCGCAACAATTCCAACTGCTAAAGCCGCGGCTCCGATGATCCCGGTCACCGTCGGCGGAAGGTTCCCGATCCGGCCTGCCACAAAAACAGCCGTCGGTCCATCGCTTCCCGGAACCATAAATGTCCATGTATGCGTCATAAAAAGCTTCAGTGCATATAGCAGCGCCCACACACCGAACACGCACAACGCTCCGCCGCCAATGATCTTCCTGATCACTTTCTTTCTCTGACTCTTCGCGATCTCAATACTGGCAATGATCCCCTCGTCAGAGCTCTTCTCCTTATCTCTCGAACATTTCATAAGCTCCGTCAGCGTGACCCCAAGAGCGTCCGCCAACGGCTCTAACGTATTAATATCCGGATATCCAACGCCCGTTTCCCTTAGTTAAAGATATTGTTTTATCTGAGCGCCAGTTTCTCCTGACACTCAGATTTTTGTATCAATCAATTTTACCGACAAAGCGGTAATAAATCTCTATTTTCTGTTCACGAAAGCCGTTTTCGTATTTGATTGCTTCATGGACAACGATTTTATCAATCATGTTGTTCAGCAGTTCTGCTGTCAGTTCCGTAGGCTCGGAATACTGTTTGACAATCTCAATCCACTTCCTTGCATCTTCCACGGACTGCTTGCTTTCTGCCAACGCTGCCTTGAGCTTCTGGATTTGTTCATCCAACTCAATCTGCTCCATCTGATATTTCTGCGACAGCATATTGAAGTTATACTCTGTGATGCGTTCAGAAACCCTGTCCTCGTACATTTTGGCAAACAGCCTGTCAACCTCTGCCTTGCGCTTCTCCGCCTTGGAAAGCTCTGCTGTGTGTTTCTTCATAGCAACTGCTCTTTCCTTGTCACCGGCTTTCAGAATGCTTTCCAAGAGTCTTTCTTCGTCCTCTCGCACAGCTTTTGTCCAATATTGAACTCGAAGCAGTACATAGGTGTAAAGCGTATCGTAGCGGACATAGTGCATGGAGCATTTACCAGTGCCTTGCCCATAATTACTGCAATGGTAATGACCATAAGGTGTTTTGTTCTGACGATTCTCACCGTAGGCAAGAGACCAACCACAATCAGCGCATTTTACAAGACCCGAGAAAATCTTGGTAGTGCCGTCTTTCTGTTTTCTTCTGCGAGAAGCAATTTGATTCTGCACATGATAGAAAACATCTTTTGAAATTATGGCTTCATGAGTATTTTCGATACGAACCCATTCTTCCTTCGGCTTACGGATTTTCTTCTTGTTCTTGTACGAAATGTTGGTCTGCTTGTTGTGGATACTATTACCAATATAGGTTTCATCTTTCAGTATTTCCTTTACCTGACCGATTGACCAATCGTATTGTTTGCTCTCTGGAGCATCTGCGTAGATGTGAGCGAATGTTCCATATCGTGTGTAGTTGAGCCAACCTGACGTAGGAACTTTTTCTTCGATGAGCCTGTGTGCAATACTTGCAGCACCGGAACCATGATAGGCAAGTTCAAAGATTTTCTCAACGATCCACCTGGTTTCATCGTCCACGACTATTGCATTTTTGATTTCAGGGTGCTTCTTGTAGCCCAGAGGTGCGTAAGTACAGATTCGCTGACCAGCAGCGTGTTTTGCACGAAGCGCAGCCTTTACTTTACGGCTGGTATCTTTGGCAAACCATTCGTTAAACAAATTCTTGAATGGAACGAAATCACTGAGACCTTTTTTTGTATCCTCATTTTCTATTACTGCAATATAACGGATATTCTTCTCTGGGAACACAAATTCCAGATAGTAGTCCATCATAACGTGTTCACGACCAAAACGTGAAAGGTCTTTTGTGATGATACAGTTGATTCTACCTGCGTCCACATCATCCATCATTCGCTGAAATGCTGGTCTGTCAAAGTTCGTACCAGACCATCCGTCATCAATATACTCGTCCACCACATGGAATTGGTTGTCACGGGCAAACTGCTGTAAAATCGTTCTTTGGGTTTCAATACTGACGCTGTCACCGAAGTTTTCATCGTCACGGCTTAATCTGTAATATAGTGCGGTATTGTACGGTTGCTTCATTCAAATCCTCCTTCTGCGAAACAACCCACGCTTACAATACTTCGTATTCGTATTGTACTATATGCGAGGGTAGTTTTCAATTTTGTCGCCTGGACACTTGACGTTATTTTTTCTGACTCTTTACTGCATAACGGATAACATCTTCAATTACCTCATTGACGGTCTTTCCGCTATCAGCAAAATGCTCACTGACAGGGATAATGGTTTTACCAACAATCAGATAGTTCGCACCATCCTCAGTGAAATAAACAGAAGTGTTTTCAAGTGTAGGTTCAGGCTCATCCCAGTCATCATCAAATTGGAGGTTCCATTCTTTGATAACTTCCGGTGGCGGACTGAAAATCGGATTGAAGCAACTGCTCCATATATCCAGTTCATAATTGCTGTTATCGTAGTCGATCTGTTCCAAATCAAATTCGTGTTTCATCAATTTCCTCCTTCGTGTATTGTCTGCCAACTTCCATCCAATCGGGTAGAAGTAAAACAAAAAAGCTGTCACACAGAGCATCAAGAAATAAGCACAAGAACACCTGCACTTTTCTGATGGTTCTATGTAACAGCCAACGTGAAGGAGGATTTATCCTCTCATAAATATGTCGGACTTCAAATCGGGCAATCCCGCAAAACTATAAAATCAATTTCGAACCGATATTCAATTTTCTGTGTCTATTCTACTGGATAATTGTAGAAAAGACAAGTATGCGGATCTGCACCAAAGAAATATTTTTACTTCGGTGCAAGTTGCGGCGAAGTGATGTTTGAAATATAACTTCTGGCCAAATCGTCCAGAAGTTGAAATTAAGGAAACGTTCAGAATGAACGAGCAGCCATCATCGCAAGATGAGGTTCGAAGGGGATTGGGGATGCTGCCCCAACAAGCGCATGAGCAAAAGTAGTAAACAGGGCCCTGTTTACACTGCTTGCCAATTTGTGAACGGTCAAAATATCACTCAAACTATTTCCAACTTGAGAATCCTTTCGCTGTGTCACCTGTGGTCAGTTCGTCCACAAGCCGAAATCCTCTTTTCCCATTTTTGAATTTATGCCCAACTTGGGTACAAGTGATTTTGAAAAATCTTTGGTCCCAACTTGTTCCCGATTTGGGAACAAGTGAAATGCCAGATACCATACCTCTCGCCAATTTGGCGAGAAGTAACCTCGTGCCAATTTGATACGAAGCCATAAACGATAGCTATAAAAATGACCTCTGTACAATTTGTCCAGAAGTTATTTTTTATTCCCTGGATATTACGGTGCGGGGGAGCCGCCAGTCCGGTCAATTCAGAGCCAGTGTTCCGGTGGCACAGAGCCACTCTGATTTGACTTGATTACCGCTTATCTGACAGGACAGTGCTTGTCAAGGCCAAAGCCGCTTTAGCGGGGCATAAGCCGCCTTTACAAGTACGGTCCTGCCGGATATCCTTCCCAGATCAAATCAGCATTTTTTAACTGGCTCTCTCAGTCCGGAATGGTGGCTCTTAAAATTCGGACAGGTGGCTCAAAGGGGGCTGGAATATTCAATTCCCGACGAGTTGGCGAGGATTTCACTTTCCGACAATTCGTCGGGAAGTTTCGAACAGATCAGTACGCCGAGAAAGCTGTTCTACTTTTCCAAATGTAAACTTTTCCTCCTAATTTGTAACAAAAAAAGAACACTCTCTGCAACCAATACTTGGTTAACAATGAGTGTTCCTCTTTACGTAATGCGTAATTCCTGTTCTTAAAGATTATCCGATGTATTTTTCCTTCCACTCTTTTTTGATTTTGTAGAGCTTTGCATCTACACCATAACAATCCACATCCAAGCCTATGCCATGTCTATCTACCGTAAAGGTAAAGAGATTATTGCTGTTAGCTTTGTATTTCTTATCAGCCCTGATTTGCTCAGCAATTTTAGCAAAGGTCATATCCAACAAATGAGCATCTAAAATACCATCTTCCGCAAGAGTGTAGCACTGTTTGAAAATGCCGTCATCAAACAAACTATAGAAAAACAACTCGTAGCTTGTATCGGTCACGTTTGCGAACAAAACAGTTTTAGAAGCATCCTGGGGTATAATCTTCCTAAGGCTGTCAAATACCAATGTTTCAATTTTCAAATTAAGCCACCTCCTTATCGTGCATCAAAAACCTTGTAGGACTTGGTGCCTGTTGATTCATCCAGAACACCAACAATAACTTTGGTTGCGTTTCCATCTTCATCATATTCCGTTTTTACCGAAGTAATAGAAGCAGGACAACCATCATTCTTCATGTCATCAATTTCCTCGGTCAGCTGTGCAAAATCATCATCGGAAATTTTACCTTCTAACGTATCCAACAATTCTGTAGAGTTTTCTTCGTTATCAAAGACAATATCCGTTCTCTTTCCGTCGATGTAGTATGTTGCCATAATTTTAGTTGGACGAGAAGATGTTCCATCATATTCAAGGTCAATGTGAATACTAACTTGCTTCCCTTCTTCTAATGCTCGTTTGATTTCAAGCTCCATCTTTTTATAATCGCCTTGATTGATGGTTCCACGCATTGGAACAAGGTTTTCTTCACCTTCCGCACCACCTAAAATTCTTGCAATGATATGTCCACCTTGGTCGCCTTCTTTGCGATCTTCACCGCCAGACTCCCTCTGCTCGGTAATATTACGTTTTCCTTCCTCGCTGATTTCCGGTTCAGCGTCACAGGATACCTTATTACCGTTTTCATCAGTTCGATAGGTGCTACCATTTACCGTATACTCAGTATTAGGCAATAGTTCACCATTTTTCTTATAAGTATTTCCCATATCATCCGTTTCATAAGTATCATCGCCGATTTTATACTCAGAGTTCGGCTCGTGTGGCTGACTTATTTCATCAGCCACACCGGAGTCTGTTTCAGCATCAGCTTCGACACTTTCTGTATTCACAACAGCTTCGGACTTAAAGAGACTTTCGAACTTGTCCAGGAGATTTGAAAAAGGCGAATCCGACTTATCATTTTCGCTTAACTGTCCTTCGGCTTCAGGCAGTCGCTCATCTCCCATCATTTTCTCAAACTTGCTCTGGGCTTCCCGACTTACTTCTGGCTTATTTTCTTTATTTGCATCAGAAACATCAGATGCTTCCTTGAAGCCACCAAATATATTCATACTTTTCCCCCTTACATAAAGTTCATCAATCTCTCAAACAGTACAGCTGATTCTGGAGATTCATCACGATCAGCTTTTTCTTTTGCTAAAACAGCAATGATTCTTTGACGATCACTTTCGTTAAAGAGGTCTAAATCCGGATCAAGAGCTTCACACATCTTCATATACCAGCTGCTGATGTCAGATTCATGGACTCTCGCCATATCAAATGCAGTTTCCGAATTGAAGATAGAATAAACAATCCTTCCTCTCAATCGCTGAATCTCTGTTTTATCAGTCGCCTGAATATACTTAACAAAAGCAACCTTTGCTTCTGCAGGAATACTCAGTTTGAAACAATCGTCAATCAAAGAGGTTAGAAACTTTCTATCCAACTGATTCTTCTTTTCCGGAGAAGAAAGCATAAACTGTACTACAGCATTTTTATCTGCTACAGCTTTTGATGTTTTATCCGCAGCTACATATTTTCTGCTTTCCTTAAAGTTACGATCAATATTGCAAAGCACTGGCTCCAGCCAATTATTCTGATACACCGCAGCCACGAATGTTTTAAGGCGAGACAGCTCAATAATTTGCTCATCATTTAATCCAGCAGCGCTGCCTACCAATTCACGATCTGACATATCAGGCAATCTGAGAATGATTTTGGTATTTGTATTGCGAATGACGGACATATCCATCAACCCTGGTGCCTGGTCTGCAATCACAAAGCCCTCGCCATAAGTTCTCATTTCAGCAATAGAATTTGCCAACATCTCAACAGATTTTCCTAACACATTAGAAGAATCTGCGCTTTGTTCCGTCGAAGTTCTTTTCAAAATATTATGAGCTTCTTCCAAAACCGTAACATGCTTCAACGGCTGATTTCCCGCCGTAGCAGTAGACATTCGATATTCCTGAAGCTTCATAACCAAAAGTCCCATAATCAAAGACTTTGTTTCACTTGATCCGGTACGGCTTAGATCAACGATTACATTTTCATCAAACAAGTCCTTTGCTGAGATCTCATCGCTCGTGAAAATTTGACCATATAAGCCATTTGTAAGAGATTTCAGACGAGCAGATAATGCACCCTTGTAGTCACCTTTGCTATCAGATGAATATTGAGATTCATTCATAACCACATTGATCTGGTTAAGCACATCCGCAAAGTTAGGGTATAACGGATTATTGTTTGAGTCATGGTACTTGCACTCAGAAACATCCAACTTCCATCCAGAAGCGATGTATGCTCGTTCAATAGAATCTTTCAGTATCGCTGGCATTGCAGCATACATCGGCCAGCAAACATTGAAGATCTCAATCAAACGATCAATGTGTTCCAATACATGAATATCTTCTGGGAAACTGAAAGGATTTATTCTCAGAAGCGGTGTTTTTTTAGGATTGGTTCCGTACACTTTTACATTACTGTAGTAGCCGAATCTGTCTTTATATTCTCCTTTAGCCGGTTCAATCACCATAAACTTGATGTTTTCCTGCTCGTTGTTCTTCACAGGAGTATTCATCAATTTATCCAAAAGAGAATAAATAACTGTGGATTTACCTGCACCTGTTGAGCCGGTAATAAACGTGTGCATACTCAGGCTTTCTACATCAACCTCCACTTTCTGAGGATGACTCTGGCTTCCCTCATCGTGTCCCATATGATACAGATTTCCCAATACCAACTGTTTTTCATCGCTTGAAACCACATTTCTTCCGAACGCAGCCATAGGAACAACAGTTACACCAGTAATCGACTTCTTAGGCAATCCAACTTGAATAGCCATTTCGTTTCCGCTAACAATAGATGCAGGGGTAACGATTACTTGGCTATCTTTATCGGCACTAAATCTCGGATGCACAAAAGAACTTAGATATTGACTGATGATTGCTGTTTCTTCCGGTTTATACCAAGTATTGATATGAGAAGCCTGTACACTGGAATCTTTACCACGCATTAACGCATTATAGTTACTTGCTACTGCAAGCGAGGTTTCTCTACTATCAGCAATTACATACGCAGCACAATCAAATGCACCAAAACTTTCGCATTCATCCAAGCGTTCCAGGTGAGCGTCGATTCGATCAAGGAGTGTTTTAACACTTCTATTTTCGTAATTCAACTGTAAGCTCTTGCCTGACGTTTTTCCGCTTTGCACGGTATCGGTTACTTGCTTATTTTTCTGGTTGATTTCCGTCGTTGTATCAGTCTTTCCCGTTGTATCAGCTGTTCCGCTATTGGTGCCGCCAGAAATACCAACACTTGCGGTAATTCCCAGGCTAACACCAACACTTGCACTTGCACCGATATATTTTCCTTTAGAGCGAGTTTTGCTCTGGGTCATAGAGATACCCTTTGAAATGCCCTCAGTTACACCTTCAGTACGAGCTTTAGCCAACGAAATAGAATCACTTTCATTAAGAGTGACCGAACTTCTCAAAAAGGTTGACAACTGTGTATGAAGCATTTCATATCCACGTTTGATGATCTGAATTTCACTTGTACTCACTGGATCAGCAAACATCACTATCGTGTATTTCTGACCTTTCAGAGAATCAACCAAATTCTCGATGCCTTGCACATAGCCCTCTACACTCTTTTCCTCATCATCCCTCAAAGCCACAATTCCAGATACAGAAGAATAACAATGATTTATATCTCCAAAAACTTCACTCTTAAACTTCTGCACTTCATTCGTGGATACTTCCTGAATATCAGATCCAATGAGGTTTCCTGTTAATGCACCTCTGAAAGCAGCAACATCTGCAGCTCTGCGTTTTGCATCATTTGATGTTTCCTTACGGTAATTCTTGGAAATGATACCGAAATAATAATCAATGCTATATCCATTGCTTCGGATGATCGTTGCCAGACTGCAATCAATCGCAGATACTACATTCACAATAGTTGTCAGCTTGTCCAAGAAGTTTTCTTCTTTATTGACCACTAATTTCGATAACTTGAAAAACTTACCGCAAGAGGTAATATCAATGTCTTTATCTTCCTCAGAAGGCTTTATTAAGTTGTAGGTTTCCAGTCTGTCCAGATAATTCTTGGTGATGATTGCTGTAGCATTGTCCAAAGAAGCTGTCATTGCACTCGTCATTTGCTTTTGAGTTTTTTCCAGTTCATTTGCCATAGGACTACCTCCTTACAATCTTGCTATCTCTTTATCAAGCAATTCGATATAAGATTTGTACTCAGCAATCTCGTTCTCTTTATGCTCATATTGAGACAACAATACTTCAAATTCGTTGTTTATGTTTTCCAACAGACTGTTTTCAACCGTCTTGGAAATGTTTTTCATTTCTGCCTTAAACTCAGCAACAGAGGAAGTCAACTTTTTACACAACTCGTCATAAATCCTTGAAATGGCTTTTGACAACGCAGTTGTAAGTTCCGTTTTCTGTCCAGCGGAAGTCAATTCACCTGTGAACTTCGCAGCAATTCCATTCATGGCATCAGAAATGTCAATATTGAACACAGGGAACTCTATCTGGGCAACAGTTTCCTCCACCAAAATACGGAAAAGTGCAGAGTCGTATTTTTCACTTCCCATATCAAAGTTCTGAACTACAACATTCAGCAACCTGCGTTTGATTTCTTTCAATTCCAAGGCATCCGAAAACACTTTTTCCACCTGATTTACTGCTTCCATTGAAAACTTACGAAGATTATCAATGGCATCAGATGCAATGCAATAAGAGTAGTGTTCCTGGTAGGTGTAATGATGTGTCTTTTTCCACCATAGATGACCAGTAGTGTAGGAGCCGTGTCTGGTAACGCTTCCCGTTCTTTCTCGAACATCCAAATAATCTTTGCTTGCTTCTCTAATCTCACGAACGCCCTCAGCCTTTTCTGTTTCCAGTTTTGCGTTCAGCTCACCAAAGACAGTAGTAATATCAGCTCTGATATTATTGATTTGACCTTCAATAAACTTTTTCTGTTCCAGAAGTGCTTCTCTGTCATTCTGTTCAAGAACAGACAGTCGCTTGGATGCTTTTGCTTTGAACTCCTCTAAGCAAGCACAAAGCTCTGCCATTGCAGTCGGAATAAAACTTTTTGCCTTTTGTTCGAGAATCGCTTCTTTTTCAGCCACAACACCAGCGAAAATAGCGTTGACCTCATCGAAATTACCCAAGAGACGCAAATCACTTTCTATATCATCAGAGAACTTTTTCAAAGCAGCATAGACATTGCGTTCTTCTTTTGTATAATCTTCTTCCTTTTTCTTAGCCATGTTGCAAGCCATAGAGGAAACGAGGATTGGATCAGAACATTGCTTAATCACTTCAATAAGTTCGGATGAACTCTCTCTTACGGAAAGATCCTTGATAAATTCTTCAACTTTTACCTTTGCTCTTTTCTTCAGCTTCTTCTTAATGATTTTGCAGGCTTTCGGGATATTGTCCGCCGTATTATCATCATCACCGAAGATGTCATCGTCATCCTGAACTCTCAGAATATCTCTGATACCGCTGTCGTATTTACTTGCCACCAGAACAAGTTTTTTTACACCTTTTTGTGGAAGTTGGCTGGAAAGGAGAATCCAGTCACTTTTATCTAAAAAGCTACCAGATTGGCTCAAAAAGAACACCACATCACAGACTTCAATAAACTCTTTTGTACGAATTGTTCTGGATGCGATAGGGTCATTCAGACCAGGGGTATCCACGATAGACAATCCCTTAAATTCTTCTTTGTTGAGATAGAGCGTAACAGCCTTTACGATAGGTGTAAACTTTCCATCCTCGCCAACATAATTATTGAGATTGGCAATCAAATCATCATATGTAGCAAACTCAATCTGTTCATTTCCCATTTCCAAGTAGGGGATAGGCTCCAAGCCGTTACGACGAACCATGCCTACAATTTCTCTTGCCGAGGTATATACTTCATCGTCTAAATCCACCAGAGCATTATCCTCTAACACTTCCCATTCTTCGACAGAATAATACTCAACCTGGATGATATTATGTTCGGAGTATTCCATCTTAGTAAGTGTTGCCGTTTTAGGAGTGGAAGCCTTCGGCAGAATTTCCTCACCATTAAACAGTAATGTGTTTAAGAAAGAGGATTTACCTGCTTTGACCTGACCTACAACACCAATATTCAATTTTCTGTTTTCACGATAGAAATCTTCAGTCTTAATCCTAAAGTTCTCTATCAGCTTGTCCAATACAGCCATATCACTTTTTGTTGCCTTAGAAGACAGTCGCTCAATAACCGCCTTTGTATCATCAACAAAAAACTGAAGCTGTTTATCGTCTGTTAAAAATATCGCCATAAGTGTATCCTCCGCTATTTTTTCTTATGCCAATCTGAAAATGCTGCATACTCATCGAAGTAAGATACTACATATACCTCGATATATTTTTCACTCTGATCTGCTGTAGAACCTTTCTTATTACTCTCTATAAAAAACACAACTCCATCACACGGTGCGGTAATGGTCTTCTGTTCCTTAACCGTTTCATAGTTTGCTTCAGCTAAAGCCGCTGCATACCAAAGCGTAGTAGAACTTGCTTTCTTCCTTCTAACGCTTTCTTCATAGGAAATCAACACATCTCCAGCTTGAACAATCGCTCCAGCTTGTAGCCTATTTTTAATAACACAAGGGGAACTTGTCTCGCCAGCACTTTCTCCCATAATCGTCTTGAAGGAATAATATGGATTTGAAGATGTAGAGCTATTTTTCTTGATTTCCGTGCAAAGCTGCCCACACTTAATGCGTTGCGCCTTTATCCATGCCGCAGGTATGTGTTCCTTAAACTGTCCCATCCAACGATTTCTACTCGGAACCGGTATCCGCTTCAAAACATTAAAATCTTCCATTAGCACAGCTTTAGCGACCATAGCCGCAGCACGAAGATCCTCTTTTTCACATTCAAAGATTTTTGCAATATCTGCAATCAATCTAAACAAAGCCTCTGTTGCTTCTTCGGTTATATTTACAAGAATTAACGCATCAGCTAAAAACGAATATTTCTGACTCTTTAATTCTGAACAGGCTTTGTCAAAATACTTTTCGTCAATTTCCAATCCCATCCTAAATATATCTTCAGATGACATTGGGAGTCCCATGCCATGTGAAAGTCTGCATAAAAACAGCAGTTTGTCGTAAATCTTGCTTTCATCAGCAAGTGAAATGTATGCCAAGCAAGAAATGTATGCTTTAACATCAACATTTGAAGTTTTAGGAAAGCGTCTGCTTTCCAACGGATATTTAGACGCCAGTTCTGTGATTTTTTCAAACATGGCTTTTTTCTCATCTTCCGGCTGAGGTTTCATTTTCTCTATCTCTGCCTGAAGATCGGAAATATGTTCTTCGATTGATCGAAGCTGCATCTGCAACTCAGTTAAATTCATACACCTACCTCCTTTGGATTGCCCACGCTTTAATGGAATCCTTGTTATCGCTTTCGTGAGCTATTACCCCGTAGTTTGTGCAATTATTACGGAATTGGAATAATGTTCCTGCACATGGGGCCTTAATCTCAGTCAACGAACTTCCTGACCATCTGCTACCATATCCGTATGTAGCGATCACATCGCCTTTTTCCACTTGTCCTTGCTGTTTTACTTTCCACTTAAAGTTGCTGTGCGTCTTATCTGGAGCTTCAACAGCAATCGTTCTTTGCGAACGAAGGCCTGCATTAAGGAGGTCACTATTCAAATAATGCTTAAAGCCTTTTGACTGCGCCAACACCTGTTGCAAGTCGGCTTTCTTCATTTTTCCTAAATCCTGCTTCAAAACCCCTTTAGCCATAATTGAAAGAACTCGCAACTGCTCTTTATCGATGCCGAGTATGCTGCACAGATTTACTATATAAATCAAAACATCATTATTGGCTTGTCCGCAAATATTTGCAGTCAACATCGCATCCATAATCAGGTGGCTCTTAAATGTTTTGGGAACCAGTTCTACCACTTCTGCGAAGGTGCCGGTGTTAATTTTCAAAGAATCCTTGAACAATTCTTCAAGGCTCAGTTCCAATTTTGTTTGTGACAACAGCCATTGTACGAAAATAAGACGGTTGACGGTATCTCCAGAACCACGATCAGCTTGCACCAAACTCAACAAGGTTTCCAAGTATATCTGACACGCATAATTATCGTCCAATCGGGCTAAAGGATGCTTTCCAAAGGAGAGGTGGCGTGACATTAGTCGGATTGTCTCATAATCTATGCTGCCTGTTTCATCGTTTCTCAACTCGTCAATTTCGTCATGGATCTCGGCTATGGCAGTAGAAATGTCTTTAACCTTACCATCCAATTCTCGTATTTCTTGTTGTATATCTAAAAGACTCTTCTTCATTTTGCACCACCTATTATTTTGTTAAGAATATTCACAAATCCTGTAATAGCTTTCTTGACCTTAATTTCATCCGCATACGCTTTCCATCCCATCAATTCGTTTAAGTAATAACCATATTTTGAGTCAAAACGAATAACAGTAAAGGGATTCTTTGAAAGGTGGCTCCAATCTTGTTTTAGCACCACAGCAGCTACATCTGCAATTTCTGCAATTTCTGCCTTGTTCTTTTTTAATATGGACGCAAGATCTGAAATCACTCCAAAGGATTTCATCGTACAATTTTTTCCCAGCTTAGCTACTATGATTAAATCTAAAAGCAGTTGATCTGCATGAGATAAAATCAACTCATCATCAAGGCAGAAAATAACATTATCCGGTTGGATTTTCCCCAAGCTACCCATGTAATAATCAATACGATTGCGATCAGCATCTGACATCACCATTCTCTGCAAAAACAACAGCTGCTGTTCAGAAATAGAGTCTTCTAACGTGGTGATCATTAACAAAATACCAAAGTAAACACTTTTAGACTTTTGCCGCATGGAAACGACAGGGTGTGGGATGATTGGCATTGCTTCTGCCAAATTGTAAATATGCTTAAAATTAGTATCGTCTTGCACAGAATCCTTAAAAGACATCAATTCCAAGTCTATTTCAGATAGCCGTTCGTCCATCTTAGATAAATCCTTACGTACAAGACGAAGTTCTTGCTGCAATTCACTTATTGTTTTCACTCAATCACCCCTCACTCTCAGTTATATAATATTGGCACTATTAGTTACAGTACAATGCATCGCACGGGAATCAGCTGTGAACATTCTTCTCTTATCGCTCTCAGGATCGATATTACTGTTACTATTGTAATGCCAACAGTCTTCAAAATGGCATCTATCCAAATCACTTTTAATATTTGAGATAAATGCAGATCTGTAATAATTTGATGTATTACGACCACCACATCCCCTAAATGTACAACTGATAAGATGATTTCTTCCGTTTCCTGCCGGATAATTAGAATAAATGACACACCCCATTTCCATCCAGTCACTTGAACTTGAGCTATACTTATAAATACAATTCTCAAATTGAGTTTCGCTTATTTCCACCTCTCCGACATTAGCTTCCACAAGTGCAAACTGAGAAAAATTTCTGAATGAACTGGCTTTAATGATAACTTTACGACAGTCATCAAATCGAATTGGATACTTTTCCCCTTCAAAAACACAGTTCTCAATAACAACCTCATCATAACCCTTAAAAGTCAACTGATACTGAGCAAGGCTAATATCGATATTTGCCAATTTAATTTTAGGTGTCTTTCGTTCAGCGACAACACTCAGCTTATCCACACTTATGTCATGAGAACGGGACGAATGGATTATGGTCATAGTATCGTTAGCACAAACATTTCCCTGAATCATTGTTCCAATGTATTCTTTCGCCACATCGTTAGGAACACTGTTTGAACATTGTTGTTCAGCAGTCACATATTCTGCGAGACTTTGCTCTAAAATTGCTTTTGCTAACGATGATAGATATTTCAACTCATCCTTTGAAATTTTCAAAGACTCGACAAAACTTGCAACCAACTTGATTTGCGATTCATCTTTCGAGTCCACAGCAGTCAGCAATAATGCATCTAAAATGAATCGGTATTTAACAGCCATCTCCTTACACTGTTCTGTAAAATCCACGTATTCATCTATCTTAATATCAAGCGCTTGTCTAAAATAATCAGCCACCGTATAGTCACAATTCCCACCAACGATCTGTCTTTCAAACAAATTACGTTGTCCTGCTCCGATCTCATTGCCTTGCTGCAGAATTACAGCCAACATTTTGAAATAAGCATTTTTTATATAGTCTGTTTCGTCAGACAAAAAACTGTTGTGAATAGGATAATTCTTCGCCCTATTCTTATCTATATAATCGCATAACTTTTGAATTCGTTCTTTACTCATAATGTTTTCAACCTCTCAGTTACACTCTCCCGATAATTTGCTGATATTCTTCCACACTCTTAAAAACATCATTGATACGAATCTCATCAGGTTGAACATCACAGAGTTCTTTAATAACATCCAATAACTCGTCTCGATATTCGCTACCACCAGCGTGTTTGTTGATAACAGGCTCAATGCCTGCAAAAACACTCTGGAGCATATCTACGATAGAAGTATCTGTCTGAATGCCTTTTTCTTTCTTGTACTCCTCAATAAGTTGCATTGGATTCTTAACTTTATCCTGGAGCAGATCAATTTCAGAAGGCTCAGGCATAGCAATACCTACAATATCGGAAATAAACTTAATCTCGGTGAAAAATTCATCCTGAAGTTCCTTCAGCTTTTTGCTGATTGCTTTCAGCTCATTCACATTTTTCTGTGCTTCACGAACCATGAGCTGCAATGGCTCCAAAATCTCAGCATCAATATCTTCAGCCATGAGCTTTGTAATCGAAGTATTTAGACGAGTAAGCTGACGGCTTTCCTCGTCAATTTCATCTTCATAAAACTCCTTGCAGCGAACAAATAAGATTTTGAAGTTCCTTGCAAAATTAGACTCATACACCTGATTGTTCCAGAACTGAATTTGCTTCTTAATATCCTCGATACCATCTTCGATATACTCATTCAGCTCAGCATCTTCTACCTGATCCAATCTACTTGTAAACGGAAATACATCAACATATCTGATTCCCTTGATGTCCAAAGTCGATTTGATTTTCGAAATAATATCTTTCAGGTCAGATAAGTTCTTCTTATCTGCCTTATTCAAAATAATCAACTTCGGAATATCTTCTCTCAGTGTCTTGATAAATTTTATATCTTCTTCGGTAATTGTT
>UMEM01001975.1_pt1 | contig 19564 bp, 17 predicted proteins | sample 1964761 | NCBI WGS metagenome assembly UMEM01 (sample SAMEA4836021, study PRJEB28245) | human gut metagenome | biome: gut microbiome; material: fecal sample | place: Denmark | collected 2008 | reverse complement strand
AGCCATCAAATATCAGCGTTGGAGATTATCTGGATGAATGGATAGAACAATACGTCAAGTCAAATCTTACGACTAATACACTGGATAACTATACACAGCTTATCCGGACACATATCAATCCAGTCATTGGGCATTATCGTCTATCAACCATTCAGACAGCAACCATTCAGACAATGATCAATGACTTAAAAGAAAAAGGATATTCAAGATCCACTGTATCTTCCATCAAATGCATATTATCAGGTGCTTTTGATTACGCAGTAGAGCCATTACAATATTTGCAGACAAATCCATGTAAAATGGCTAGGCTTGGGAAATTTTCTGCCGAGCAAAAAACCAGATCTATCATTTCTCAGGCAGATTATGCTGATATGCTTAGTCTTTATCCATTTGGAACCTACGGTTATATCATCCTTCTGCTTGGATGGAACTGTGGATTGCGCATTGGTGAAAGCCTTGGATTAAGCTGGGATTGTATAGATTTTGATTCAAAAACAATACGCATCGATAAACAGCGTATTTTAAGTAAAAATGGCTATGTTCTAAAGCCGCCAAAATATGAATCAACTCGAATATTGCAAATTAGTGAGTCTCTATGTGCTGAACTAAAGGCTGAGAAACGAAGGCAGTCTGAAAATGAAGTGTTTTACGGAGAGCATTACACTATCTATGAAACTGATTCAGTGAATAACAAAAATGAAAAGCTGCTCCGTGGAATAAATAAATCTAACCAGTCTCAAAACCGCATCTCATTTGTATGTATTCAAGATAATGGAACTTTAGTTACCAAAGATAGCGTCCGAAGACTTTCTCAAAAAATTAGAAAGCTTATATCCCCCGAGTTTGATTATCATTCTCTGCGGCATACACACGCTACATTATTGGTAAGCGCCGGTGTGAATATTAAAGCTATTCAACAGCGCCTAGGGCATAGAAACATCACAACAACTCTTAACACTTATGCCCACTGTACCGAAGATATGGAAAAAGCAGCGGTGGAGGCGTTTGAAAAAATATGCGCTGGTCCCATGCCACCAAGATAAAATATATGGTGGCAAATTGGTGGCAATATCTAGTATTACATGATTATATGTCGTAGAAAGCCTGATTTTCCGGCAAGTTCATTTCGATAATTCCTTAAACAAATCTTAAAAGACTGGTGAAAAATGGCTGAAAAAAAGGACGAGCCTATCCTCAGGGGCTTCTTCATCAGAAAACAAAGAAAGCTGAAATCTTTATAGTACAAAGGATTCCAGCTTTCTTATTTTTACAGAATTTTATTGGGTATGTTTTCTTCTGAAGACAGCCGTTGCAGCTCCCCTTAAGAAATGAAGGAAAAAGAAAAACAATGTTTTCTTAAGAGGAGGCTGCTTTCGAATGGTCGTCCTTTTCCATTTTTCATTTAATCTAAAAACCGTTCGATTTCCGCCCAAAGTTCCTGTACGCCTGTTTTCTTTTCCCCGCTGAAAGGAATCAGCACATCGTCAGGGCCCAGACCCAATGTTTTCCGGATCACAGAAAGATGTTTCTGGATCTGGCTGCGGTTGATCTTATCGGATTTGGTAGCGGCAATGATGATGTCATAGCCATAGTGTTTCAGCCAGTCATACATCATGATGTCGTTTTTGCCGGGCTCATGGCGGATGTCGATGAGGAGGATGATGGCACGAAGTTCTTCCCGTTTCTGAAGATATTCCTCGATCATCATGCCCCATTTGGCGATTTCCGTCTTAGGCGCCTTTGCATAGCCATAGCCGGGCAAGTCTACCACATACATGCAGTCGTTGACGTCATAAAAATTGATGGTTCTTGTTTTGCCGGGCTGGGAGCTGGTACGGGCCAGGGCTTTTCTGCCCAGCATGGCATTAATGAGCGTAGATTTGCCTACGTTGGATTTGCCCGCAAAGGCAATTTCCACTTTACCGTCGGTAGGATACTGGGAGAATTTCGTTCCCACTGCCGCCAGTGATGACTGTTTTACTTCCATACGCTTTCCCCTTTCGCCAGTGCGTGTTTCAGCACATCGTCCATTTCTTTTGCCAGAACAAATTCCAGCCCTTCTTTGATTTCATCGGAAATTTCCTGCAAATCTTTTTCGTTCTGTTTCGGCAGAATCACTGTTTTTACGCCAGCTTTTTTCGCCGCCAGCACTTTTTCCTGCAAACCGCCGATGGCAAGGACACGGCCGCGGATGGTCACTTCACCGGTCATTGCCACATCGTTCCGCACCTTCGCGCCTGTCAGAGCGGAAAGCATGGCGGTGGTCATGGTGATACCGGCAGAAGGGCCGTCCTTGGGTGTTGCCCCTTCGGGAATGTGGATATGCAGGTCTTGCTTTTTATAGAAATCCGGTTCCACTTTGAAACGGTCGCTCTGAGAGCGGATGTAGCTGATGGCCGCTTCCGCGGATTCTTTCATGACTTTCCCCAGATTACCTGTCAGACGGAATTTGCCGTCACCAGGCATGTTGTTTACTTCCACGGAAAGGGTGGTACCGCCTACGGCTGTCCACGCCAGTCCACGAACGATACCCACCTGAGGTTCATCGTAAATACGATCTTCTGTGAATCTGGGTTTGCCCAGAATTTCTTCCAGATTTTTCGCTGTCACGGTCATGGATTTCTTTTCGCCGCTGATGATGGCTTTGACAGCCTTGCGGCATACCTGACCGATGGTACGTTCCAGCTGACGAACACCTGCTTCTCTAGTGTAGCCGTCAATAATCATTTCCACGGCTTCGGGGCGAATCTTCAGCTGACTGCCTTTCAGACCATGGCGTTTCATCTGTTTTTTCACCAGATGTTCTGTGGCAATATGCTGTTTTTCCGTTGCGGTATAGCTGCCCAGCTGTATAATCTCCATTCTGTCACGGAGAGGGCCTGGAATGGGTTCCAGACTGTTTGCCGTACACATAAACAGTACCTTGGACAGGTCATAAGGCATTTCCACATAGTGGTCGCGGAATGTAAAATTCTGTTCCCCATCCAGCACTTCCAACAGTGCCGCCGCAGGGTCACCATTATAGGATACCCCCAGCTTGTCCACTTCATCCAGCAGCATCAAAGGATTGATGGTGCCTACCTGTTTCATGGCGTTCATGATACGGCCGGGCATAGCGCCGATGTATGTTCTGCGGTGACCGCGGATTTCCGCTTCGTCCTTCACGCCGCCCAAAGACATACGCACATATTTCCGGTTCAGTGCCTTTGCCACAGAACGGGCAATGGATGTTTTGCCGACACCAGGAGGGCCCACCAGACAAAGAATGGTGGCTTTTTCCTCTGGGGTGTTTTTCCGCACCGCCAGATATTCCAAAATACGTTCTTTTACTTTTTCCAGACCGTAATGGTCTTCATCCAGAATTTCCGCTGCCTGTTTCAGATCGAAGGTTTCTTCGGTCATTTCATTCCAGGGCAGGTTCAACAATGTATCGATATAACTGCGGGACACGTTGGATTCGGGAGAAGTTACAGGAATCTTCATCATACGGTCGATTTCCTTCTCTACGGTTTTCCGCACTTCTTCGGGAGGGTTCTTTTCCTCCAGACGACGGTGGAATTCCGCAGCGTCAGCGCCGATGCCGTCTTTATCCCCCAGTTCTTCCTGAATGACCTTCAATTCTTCTCTGAGGAAATATTCCCGCTGGTTTTTGTCGATGGCATCCTTTGTTTTCGCTTCGATTTCCCGTTTCACTCGCAGCACCTGCTGTTCGTAGCGCATGATTTCCATGACTGCCTGCAAACGGTCATAGGGATTCAGGATTTCCAGAATCCGCTGTTTCCGGTCAAAGGAGATTTCCAGTCCTGCCGCAATGACGTCTGCCAATTTGCCGGGCTTTCCTGATGCCAGCACATTGGGCAGCAAATCCACCGCTGTGGTATTGGGCACGAACTTTGCGTATTCTTCATACAAATCCTGAGCAATACGCATTTCCGCCGCTGTATGTACCTCCGGCAGTTCCGGGAAATCCTGGGCAATGGTGGTGATTTCCACATAATCACATTTGCGTTTATGCTGCACGGTTTCCAGTCTGCCGCGGATGACACCTTCCACAATGACATGGGTCATGTTGCCGGGGAGTTTCAAAATCTGTTTGATGGTAGCCACGGTACCGAATTCGTACAGGCCCATCTGTTCGGGACTTGCGTCTTCGGGGTCACGCTGCGCCACCAGGAAAATACGCTTGTCGCCTTCATCTGCCACTTCCAGCGCATCCAGAGATTTCTGTCTGCCTACGGGGAAGCTGATTGCCATATTGGGAAATACCGTCAGGCCTCTCAAGGCCATCATAGGTAATTTTATTCTCTCTTTTGTTTCTATCATCTATTTCACCTCTATCTCATAGGCTTTTACACACAGGCTTTTTGCCTAATCAAGTTATTATACAACAGAACTGGCCTTCGGTCAATTCCTACCAATGCGCAAGGTTATACTTTTTTCTGGAAAATATGGCTTTTCTTTGACCTTTCATACATTGACAATCCCTTTTATTCCATCTAAAATAAAACCGATTCATCACAAAAGAAAAAATGCATTTTAGGGAGGAAATACAAATGATTGGATTAGGAACACTCATCAATGTCGGCGGCATATTATTAGGTGGCCTTCTGGGCGCCCTTTTCGGCAAGGCCATAAACGTCAGAATACAGGAAACCATCATGAAAGCCACTGGGCTTTGCGTCATTTTTCTGGGTATCGGCGGCGCCATTGAAAAAATGATGACGGTCACAGAATCAGGACTCACCAGTGGCGGCACCATGATGATTATTGGCTCCTTTGCCATTGGCTCCCTCATCGGGGAAATATTGAACATTGAGAAACATCTGGAACACTTCGGCGAATGGCTGAAGGAAAAGACCAAAAACGACCGTGATACAAAATTTGTAGACGGCTTTGTAAACACTTCCCTTACGGTATGCATCGGCGCCATGGCAGTGGTCGGCGCCATTCAGGACGGCATTGCCGGGGATTACTCCATATTGGCGGCAAAAGCGGTCTTAGACCTGATCATCGTCATCATCATGACCACATCCATGGGGAAGGGCTGTATCTTCTCTGCCATTCCTGTGGCAATCTTTCAGGGATGCATCACCATACTGTCCCGTTTCATCGAGCCTTGGATGACAGAACAGGCTTTGGCAAACCTGTCTCTTACTGGCTCTATGCTGATCTTCTGTGTAGGTGTCAATCTGATCTGGGAGAAAAAATTCAAAGTTGCCAATATGCTCCCCACCATCGTCATTGCAGTCATTTGGGCACTGCTTCCCTTCGGGGCATAACAGAATATATAAAAGGCGTGAAATCTAAGATTTCACGCCTTTTTCTATTTTTGCAGTCCTTCCGCCGTCAAAATACCTCTTTGTGGCATACCTGCCTGTTTTTCTTCTTTCTTTGCAAAAACCATTTCCAAGAGTTCCTCTATTTTCTCCACAGAAACCACTTCCAATCCCAGCCGCTCATATCTTCCCTGCCAATTTGCTTTTGGAATATAAGCACGGGTTACACCGGCTTCTTCTGCCGCCTGCAATTTCTCCGTGACACCGCCCACAGGCAGTATTTTCCCTGTCAGGGAAATTTCTCCTGTCAGTGCCACATCTCCCGGCACTGCCGCTCCTGTAAAAGCGGAATAGGCCGCCAGAAACATGGCTGTGCCTGCCGAAGGGCCATCCACAGGCATACCGCCGGGGAAATTGATATGAACGGCATACTGGCTCCGGTCAAAGCCGTATCCTTCCAGTACCGTCAGCACATTTTCCGCGGAACTGCGGGCATTGCTTTTTCTTTTGCTGACGCCATGGGGACTGCGGATTTCTTCTTCCTCCACAATGCCTGTCACCTGCAAATGGGGTACTGTGCTTTTTTGCATCTTCACTTCCACTGTCAGCACCGCACCGCCCATGCCGCCTGTAACAGCCAGACCATTGACCACGCCCACGCGAGGCACAGCCGTCACTTTTTGGCGGGGATAAGGCTGATAATGACCAGCTTCCGCCACCCATTCTAAATCCGCACTGCCCACCCAGTTTCGTCCCTTCATTTCTGCCAGAGAAGCTAAGGACTGCACCAGACGCACCGTATCCCTGCCGCCGCCGGCATAAAGGGCAATTTTCCCACAAAGGCCATCTTCGTACTGAAGCCCCACTCGTTCCATACTGTCCGCGGCAATCTGTTCCACCGCTTCCGGGCGCAGGCCGTCAAAGAAAATCTCTGTACACCGTGAACGCAGTGCCGCCGGCAATTCCGAAGGATTTCTGGTGGTTGCTCCGATCAGGCGAAAATCCGCTGGCAGGCCTTTCTGGAAAATCTCGTGGATATAGGGAGGAATCCGCTTATTTTCCCGGCTGTAATAACTGCTCTGGAACTTCGCCACACGGTCTTCCAGCACTTTCAGCAGGCGGTTCATCTGGATAGGATGGAGTTCCCCGATCTCGTCGATGAACAGCACACCCCCATTGGCTTCACTGACAGCGCCGGGCTGTGGACGGGGAATGCCCATCTGCCCGAAAGCCCCTGCCCCCTGATAAATGGGGTCATGGACAGATCCCAAAAGAGGATCTGCAATGCTTCGCTCGTCAAACTGCAATGTGGTGGCGTCCACCTCCACAAATTTCGCGTTAGGAGAAAAAGGGGAATTCCGCCGTCCTTTGGCTTCCTCCAGCACCAGTCTTGCCGCCGCCGTTTTGCCTACACCGGGTGGGCCATAAATGATGATATGCTGGGGATTGGGGCCGCAAAGAGCCGCTCTGAGGGCACGAATGCCCCGCTCCTGCCCCACGATCTCGCCCAAGGACTTGGGACGAGTTTGTTCCGTCAATGGCTCTGTCAGTCCCACCTGCCGCATGGCATCCAGCTTTTCCATCTCCCGCTCGTTCTCTTCCATGGAAATGCCGTCCCGTCCGCCTTTCCGCCGAGAACCGCTCCGCAGGAAATACCACGCCCCCAAGAGGAAAAATAACATCTGTGCAAAAAATAAAAACCATCCGCTCACATCCACGCCTCCTTTTTATAGAGGTAGTATGTGCCGAATGGTTTTCTTTCATACGTTTGAAATGGTAATGCCGTACAGTTCCACATCTTCCGCAGGCGCGTTGCCTTCGGTGATGGAATACATGAAATCGTCTGTGCTGTCCGGCGTATATACATACTCATCATAGTATTCCCAGTCATTCATATAAGGATTGCCATAATGGTCATATCTGTGATACTGCTGATACTGCACCGCATTAGCGAAAATACCAACGAAAAACAGTACCGCACTGATGGACAGTACAATGCCGATGGCAATATAAACGAGGGCTGCCCGTGAGAAATTCCGGCGGTTCACATTGCCGTTTTTCCCAAATGCCCACAAAAGCAGCACCACCAGATTCACCACTGGAATACACATAACCAGAAACATAATCAGATAACCGCCCACAGTAATGGGTTCCGTATCCAAATGGGGTTCCTCTTTCTTTTGACTTTCCGCATGGGATGCTTTGGACTGTTCCGCTCCATCCCCTGCTGTGATGGGCTTGCCGCAGACAGTACAGAATCGATCTTCCTCGTCCACAGAAGCGCCGCAATGGTTACAGAATTTTGACATATTCTTTTCCCCCTTCCCTTTTCCTGGATTTTTTTATAGTATATCACATTTTACTGCCGCAATCTTTCATTTTTTCTTACAAAACTTTTTTATTTTTGATTGTAAACCATTTTAATTCTAATTAGTTGACTTTCAAAAACAAAAAGCGTATCCTCCTTACAGAAAGAAAAGGAGGCATCTGCCATGACCAAAACACGCACATTGACCATGACCGCGCTGATGACAGCCGTCATTTGCATATTCGCACCCATATCCATTCCCATCCCCATCAGTCCTGTCGCTTTGACGCTGGGTACATTCGCCATGTATCTGACAGCCTATGTGCTGCCGCCAAGACAAGCGCTGGCTGCCATTGGGCTGTATCTGCTTCTAGGTGCCGCGGGGCTGCCTGTTTTTTCCGGCTACACAGCAGGACTTTCCCGTTTTGCCGCTCCCGGCGGCGGGTATCTCATTGGATTTCTATTCCTGACAGGTATCAGCAGTCTGTTTGTTTCCCGTTTTCCCAAGAATATTCCAGCACAGATGGGCGGATTATTTCTGGCAACCATCGTCAATTACATTCTTGGCACCGCATGGATGGCATACTTGACAAACACCACGTTTTTACAATCCCTGCCCATGGGGGCGCTGGTGTTCCTGCCCTTGGATATTGTCAAAATCATCATTGCCTGCCTGCTGGGCAACCGCATCCGTACTTATCTGCATATGTAAATAAAAAAGAGAGAATTCCGAAACTGAAGGAGTTCTCTCTTTTTTTACAATACAAGCCACTGTGCCACATTGAAGAAAATCACCAGCGCCACAGCGTCCACCACCGTGGTGATGAGGGGCCCAGCCATGATGGCAGGGTCTAATTTACAAACTTTTGCACCAATGGGCAAGACGCAGCCCATGGCTTTTGCCACAACCACTACAAAGCCCATGCTGACAGAAACAGTCAGATCCACCATAATATCCGTGGAAGGGCTGAAAATGGTCTGTTTCACGAAGTTCAGTGCCGCCAGAAGGACGCCGCAGATCATACCTACCTGGATTTCTTTCCCCATGACCCGCAAAATATCTCTGGGGCGAATGTCCCCCAAGGACATCCCACGAATGATGGTAGCAGAGGTCTGGGAACCGGCATTGCCGCCGGTACCTGTCAGAACCGGGATGAATGCCGCCAACTGAACCGCCTGGCTGAGGATGGCGTCATAGCCGGAAATGATGGCACTGCTGAGGGTACCGGAAATCATCAGTACACACAGCCACACAATACGGTTTCGTGCCAGTTTTGTCACAGGTGTTTTCAGATATTCTTCATCGGAAGGCAGCAACGCCGCCATTTTTTCCATATCTTCCGTGGTTTCTTCGTCGATAACGTCCACGATATCGTCTACGGTGATGATACCTACCAGACGGTTTTCCCCGTCTACAACAGGCAGGGAAATGAAGCTGTATTTTCGAAACAGATTTGCCGCTTCTTCCTGGTCGTCCAAAGTGGCAATGGAGATGACATCTTCCTCCATAAGTTCTTCTACCAATTTATCTTCATCGGCAAAGAGCAGTGTTCTGAGAGGCAATACCCCCACCAGATGCTTTTTGTCGTCGATTACATAACAAGTGTAAATGGTTTCTTTATCCAGACCGTTTTTGCGGATGATTTCCATGGCACGTTTTGCCGTCATGGTTTTGGAAAGGTATACAAACTCTACGGTCATCAAACTTCCGGCAGAGTTTTCGGGATAATGCAGGAAACGGTTGATGAGGGCGCGGGTTTCTCTGTCCGTATTGCGCAGGACTTTGCTCACCAGATTGGCTGGCGCTTCCTCCAGAAAGTCGATGGTATCGTCCAGATACATATTATCTACGATGTTCCGTACTTCCGTATCCGTAATAGATGTGACCAGCATTTCCTGGGTGTCATTGTCCAGGAAAGAGAAGGCTTCTGCCGCCATATCCTTGGACAGCAGACGGAAGAGGAACAATTGCTTATCCGCCGGCAGTTCTTCCAGAAATTCCGCCACGTTGGCAGGGTTTTCTTCATTCAGTTCTTCTCGCAGCAGGATATACTGTCCTTTTTCAATGAGTTCCTGCCACTTTTCCACCGTTTCATTCCATTCTTCCATGTCACACCTCCTTCGGAATATCGTTTCTCATACTCTTACAGCAACAACATGGTTGCGATGCTGAAATAAATAATCAATGCCACAGCGTCCACCAGTGTGGAAATCAAAGGGCCTGCCATCATGGCTGGGTCTACCTTCAAAATCTTTGCCAGAATAGGCAGGGTACAGCCGATGGTCTTAGACAGCACTACAACGGCCGCCATACTGATGGAAACGGTAAAGTCTACCAAAAAGCCCGTGCTTGGGCTGAAAAATGTCATACGCACCATATTGACTGCCCCCAGGGCAATGCCGCAGAGGGCGCCAACCCGGACTTCTTTCCAGACAACCCGGAGTACATCTTTCACTTCAATTTCTCCCAGAGCCATACCACGAATGATCATGGTGGAAGCCTGAGAGCCTGCGTTCCCCCCGGTACCTGTGATGATGGTGATGAAGCTGGAAAGGGCCATAACCGTTGCCAATAAGGTTTCATAATGGCTGATAACCAGGGAACTGAGGGTACCGGATACCATCAGTACACACAGCCACACAATACGGTTTCGTGCCAGCTTCAGCACAGGGGTTTTCAGATATTCTTCATCGGAAGGCAGCAATGCCGCCATTTTTTCCATATCTTCCGTGGTTTCCTGTTCGATAACGTCCACGATATCGTCCACGGTGATGATGCCTACCAGACGGTTTTCCAAGTCTGTAACAGGCAGCGCCATCCAGTTATATTTCTTGAAGATCTGTGCAACTTCTTCCTGGTCGTCGGTGGTGTGTACAGATACCACATCTTCTTCCATCAAGTCCTGCACCAGTTCTTCATCTTTGGCGCAAATCAGCGTCCGCAGGGGTACAACGCCGATAAGCTTTCGCTGACCGTCGATAACGTAACAGGTATAGATGGTTTCCTTATCCATGCCTGTCCGCTTGATCTGCTTCATGGCCACATCTACGGTCATACCGCCTCTGAGTTTCACAAACTCGATGGTCATCAGACTGCCGGCGGAATTTTCCGGGTAGTTCAAAAAGCGGTTGATGAGTGCCCGGGTTTCCGCGTCGGTATTCCGCAGCACCTTTTTTACCAGATTGGCAGGTGCTTCCTCCAGAAAGTCCACCGTATCGTCCAGGAACATTTCGTCTACGATGTTGCGCACTTCTTTATCTGTAATGGAATGAACGATATGTTCCTGGGTGTCACTGTCCATATAGGAAAATACTTCCGCCGCCATATCCTTGGTCAGCAATCGGAAAATGAAAAGCTGTTTTTCCGCAGACAGTTCCTCGAAGTATTCCGCCAGGTCGGCGGCGTTTTCCTCGTTCAATTCCTGTTTTAACTGTATATATGCCCCTTTGTCCATGAGTTCATTGAAATGGTCAAAGAGCGTCTGCATTTCCTCCACTGTTTTTCACCTCGTTTTTCAGACAATAAAAAAACACCATTGTCTTTGCAAAAGTGTCAGCAGAAAATGTCGTCATACAATTTTCCTAAAAACGCGCACAGGAAAGTAAGCCCCTATTTCACCATAGGAAAAAAGGAACCAAAAGGATACGACATCTCCGCTGTGATATTCAAATACCATCGCTCAGGCCCCAAAGGGATACTCTCGCTACTGCCGTCCATTCGGTTCACCTCCGTTAATGCTTTCTTGCCTGTCATTTTACTCCATATTTAGTATATGCTTTCCCAAAATCAACGTCAACCCCTTATATTCAAAAACTGGTTCGATTTTGCTATCTCCCTGCCTAGACACAAATAAACAAATCGACAATAACAAAAAGGAGAACAGCACAAAATGTGCTGTTCTCCTTTTTGTTATCGCCATTATGGTACAATTTTATCTCTTTGTGCAATTCGATAATCAAAGCTAATTCTGCCACCTGCACCAGAAGGAACTGCTTTAAATACATAATCTTTTGCAAACGTACTTGCTTCTATATAAGTATGTCCTTGTTTTCCAGGCTTAATAACTTTTTCTGCTTTATTATTAATGGTAATCGCAATATCTTTATTTCCTGTATTATTAATCCAGAAATTGATATATTTCCCATTTCCTTTGCTTAACTCAACAGTATAGTTGAATTCTACAACGTTATCTTCAGTTCCATCTTTAATTTCCAAATCATATGGTACAACCCCATCTTGTTCCATTGCCATCGGTTTTTCTACTTGTGCATATGCGGGCACAGCAATAGTACCTAATACCATACTCATTGACAACATAGATACAATTGGTTTTTTCCATTTCATAAATATTGCCCCTTTCCTGTAAATATCAAAAAACATAATTATTATTTATGTAATCAGCTGATTTACACTTATATTTTAAAAAAACGAATACCAATTGTCAATTAACATATGTACTAATTAAAATCATCATAATTTGTGAGTTTTTTTGATAATTGTTTGCATTTTGTGTAAAAACTTCATATATCCAACATATATCTTATAAAAAAGGAAGATGACGAAATATCCGTCGTTTTCCTTACGTTTCCGACTTTTCTCCCTGGGTGATTCGGTATGCCAGACTGATTCTGCCGCCTGCACCGGAAGGAACCGCTTTGCATACATAATCTTTCGCAAACATGCCTGTTTTCACAGAAGTTTCTCCTTCTTCTCCCGGTGCAACGATGACTTCTGCGGTTTCGTTGATGGTGATGGCGATATCTTTGTCCCCGGTATTCTCAATCCAGAAATGCACATATTCCCCATTCCCTTTTGTCAATTCCACAGTATGATTGAACTCCACAACCTCCTCCTGACTGCCATCATTGATGAGAAGACCTTCTGACGTATCCTGCTGTGGAGATTCTGTCTGCTGTCCGCAGGAAGAAATGAGCAGTGCCGCCATTGTCAAAAACAGGATTTTCAGATGCTTTTTCCTTTTTTTCATAAACCATTCCCCTTTCCATGGTCTTTTCTCTCATTTTAAAAAAGTTTCTGTTTCCCATCAATATCCCATTTTCACAATCATTTTTTTGTTTCTAAGGCATATTTCACAACATGTACTTTCTTTTTTTGCAAAAAAAATCCTCTATATGCCTGGCACATAGAGGATTGGTATTTTAAAATTTTTTCAGGAAATTCCCAAATTTGGTATACTGTCCCATCCAGGTCAGGTCGACAGTACCTGTCGGGCCGTTACGCTGTTTGGCAATGATGAGTTCCGCCTGATTTTTCTTTTCCGTATCGGGGAAATAATACTCATCGCGATAGAGGAAAGCCACCACATCGGCATCCTGCTCGATGGCGCCGGATTCTCTCAGGTCGGAGAGCATCGGTCTATGGTCTGCACGCTGTTCGCAGGCACGGGACAGCTGAGAAAGAGCAATAACCGGCGCTTCCATCTCTCTGGCAATGGCCTTGAGCGCACGGGAAATTTCGGAAATTTCCTGCTGTCTGGAATCATTTCGGCTGTTGCCGCTCATAAGCTGCAAATAGTCGATGACGATGAGCCCAAGTCCTTTTTCCACCTTCAGACGGCGGCATTTGGAGCGCACCTCCATGGGAGTTACCCCGGGAGTATCGTCAATGTAGATAGGCGCCTGAGAAAGAGGCCCCATGGCCTGGATCAGGTCTGCCCAGTCGCTGTCTGTCAGTTCCCCTGTACGGAGCCTTTGAGCGTCCAGCATGGCTTCGGAACACAGCATACGGTTTACCAGCTGTTCCCGGCTCATTTCCAGAGAGAATACCGCTGTGGGCACATTGCTGCGGATGGCGGCATTCTGGATGATGTTCAGAGCAAACGCCGTTTTCCCCATGGAAGGACGGGCTGCCAGCAAAATCAGGTCTGATTTCTGCAATCCTGCTGTTTTCTGGTCGAAGTCCACAAAACCCGTAGGTACACCAGTCAGTTTCCCTTTGGAACGGTAGATATCCTCGATTTTCTCGATGGAATCCACTGCAATGTCCCGGATATGGTGGAACTGGTCGGAATGGCGGTTCTGCATGATGTCAAAAATGCCTTTTTCCGCCGTATCCATAATGGCGTTTACGTCGGTTTTGCCTTCGTAACTCATCTGGGAAATATTATTTGCCGTACGGATGAGCCGACGCAGTACGGATTTTTCCTCCACAATGGCAGCGTAATGGCGCATATTTGCGGAGCTGCCCACAGAGGTGGAGATATTGGCAAGGAAAGGCAGGCCGCCGATCTGTTCAAAGACCTGCTTTTCCTCCAGTTTATTCTTTACGGTAATCATGTCGATGGGCACGCCGCTGTGGTAAAGCTCTTCTGCCGCTTCAAAGACCTGTCTATGGTCGGGGCGGTAGAAATCCTCACCTGTCAGCATTTCCAATGCCAAAGACGCCGCTTCTCTGTCCAGAAACATGGCGCCCAGCACTGCCAGTTCTGCCGCATCGTCATGGGGCGGTACATTCTGGAAGATTTCCGCCTGTTGGGCTGTATTTTGTTGTTCCATATTTCCCGCCTCCTTTGTTTTCTGTATCAATTAGGCTTCTACGATTTTTACAGTCACTTCTGCTGTCACCTTAGGGTGCAGTTTGATGACTGCTGTTCTTTCGCCCAGCATTTTGATGGAATCACCGATGGATACTTTCTTTTTATCCAGATCCATGCCTGTCTGTTTGATGATTTCTTCCGCAACTTCTTTATTTGTTACAGAGCCGAACAGTTTGCCGTTGCTGCCTGTTTTTACTTTGATGACAACCACTTTTTCATCCAGCTGTTTTTTCATTTCCTGAGCTTTTTCCAGTTCTTCCTGTTTGCGTTTTGCTTCGGCTTTCTGCTTCAGTTCATAGTCATTCAGGTTGGATTTTGTAGCTTCTACCGCCAGTTTTTTGGGCAGCAGGAAATTTTTTGCATAGCCTTCGCTGGCATTGATCAGGTCGCCTTTTTTGCCGACACTTTTTACATCCTGTAATAAAATCAGTTTCATTATGCTTCCTCCTCCAAATATTCTTCAATGGCTGCGCGGACTTTTTCCTTGGCTTCCTCAACGGTGCAGTCTGTAAGCTGCGCACCGGAAACCGTCAGATGACCGCCGCCACCCAGTTTTTCCATAACTCTCTGCACATTGATCTCTCCAAAGCTGCGGGCGGAAATATAGACTGTATCATCCACCTTGCAGCAGACAAAGGATGCCTGGATGCCTGTGACGTTCATCAGATCGTCTGCCGCCTGTGCCGCTGTCAGTGTGGAATTTTCCACATCGGAAGGGCAGACGGAAATGGCGATATGATCCCGGAAAAGTTCCGCATCCCGAACAGCTGTGGCTTTCGCCTTGTAAGCGTCCATGTCGTTTTGGAACAGCAGTCGCACCCGAATACTGTCAGCACCGTTTCTGCGGAGGAAGGCAGCAGACTCAAAGGTCATGGCGCCGGTTTTCACGCAGAAGTTTTTGGTGTCTACGGTGATGCCTGCCAGCAGGGCATCAGCTTCAATTTGCAGCAATTTTACTTTTTTGTCCATATGCTGAATCATTTCTGTAATGAGTTCAGATGTGGACGAAGCGTAAGGCTCATGATAAATGAGCACCGCCTGTTCGATGAAATCGGTACTCTTGCGGTGGTGGTCAAAAACGACGATTTTCTTCGCCGCCATAAGCACCTGTCTGCTGTCTACCATGGATTCCCTGTGGGTATCCACAATAACCAGCAGTGTTTTGTCATTGACCATGCGCATGGCATCTACGCCATCCACAATGACACCGCCGAATTTGCCGCTTTCATCCATTTTATCGCAAAGGCGTTTCACGCCTACGCTGACTTTGTCCATGACGATGTTGCATTTTTTCCCAATGCTCTTTGCCATAGCACAGATACCGATACAAGCGCCTAAGCTGTCCAGATCGGCATTTTTATGCCCCATGACCAGAATGTCAGAAGCATCCCCCATGAGCTCCATAAGGGCGTCCGCTTTGACACGGGCACGGATACGGGCGTTGCGGTGGATTTCGCCACTTTTGCCGCCGAAGAACAGGTATTTTTCCCCGTCTTTGATGAGCACCTGATCGCCGCCCCTGCCCAGAGCCAAGTCCATAGCCGCTTTTGCGTTTGCCATGGCGTCCTCCAGAGAGCCGCCGCCGATGCCGATCCCCATGCTGAGGGTCACAGGAATGTGTTCCCCCACGGAGATTTCCTTGATCTCGTTAAAAGGCTCAAATTTCTTTTCTTTCAGCCGCTCCAGACTGCCCTTAGAGAGCAGGAAAATGTAGCGGTCTTTCTCCAGTTTTTTGATAACGGCGTCTGCCGCCTGCGCCAGCTGATTGAACTTTCTGTCAATAAGTGCGGAGAGGATGGGCAGTCGGTTTTCGTCGATGCTGTCTAGTACGTCGTCGTAGTTATCCAAAAGGATCATACCAACAACGGTTTCCTGTTCCGCCAGTTCTTTCTCCAACTGACAAGTTTTGGTGATGTCCACCATGATGAGGGTCAGAACTGCCCCCACTGCGCCGCTTTTGTCCACCACATCGCAGTGGTTCAAAGCAGCTTTGTAAGAACGGTCGCCTACGGTGACTCTCTGAGGTTCTCCGGCGCCGCTGGTTTTCCGCAGCGCTTCGATGACAGGTTTTGCATCCTCGCTATTGGGGAACACTGCCGCGAAAGGCGCATTATACATCATGACCCTGCCACGAATATCCAGCACAGCGTAAGGAATGGGCAGATTTTGGGGAATGGAGAAATTTTCCCGAAGCACTGCCGTATCCAGAAAGCGGTTTTCCTCTGGCTCTTCCTGAGGCTCATCGGCAAAGAGGTCTTTGAGCATGGGGCGCAGGAAACTACCTGCCACAATCCCCACCAATGCCCCTACGCCAAGGCGTACATCCAGCATCAGGCAAAGGATCACCATCAGCACAGCCACTGCCATGCCGACCACCAGCCGTCCTTCCGTTCCTTTCTTTGTTTCTTCTTTTCTTTCTTCCATATTGCAGCCTCCAAGCTGTTTGGCTTTCTCAAAAGCCTTTCTGTGACTGTTTATGTTTCTTCCAGTTCATGCAAAACGGTCAGCAGATCACTTTTCCATGCAGATACATCTTCCTGCACCAACGCCGCCTTCAGGGTCATAGCTGCCTTTCTGCTCAGTCCATCCTGAGAAATGCCCAGCCGTCCTGCCAAAAGGCGCAGACTGATTTCCAGCTTTGCCAGAAGCTCTGTCTGTTCCGCTTTTGAGGCATTGTTGTGCATGGCCGTAAACAGATCCGCCACCTGAGAGAGCATTTGACATTGCAGCTCCTGGGTCATGCGGATATTTCTTGCCACATCGAATGATTTTTCCGGCACAGTATCGCCTTCCTTTCTGCTTGTTTTCTGTTTATGCAGTAATATAGTATACCACAGAACCATGATTTTCTCAACTGTTATCTGCATTTGGCCTCCCTTGACAAAGGGAATGACCATTGCTAGAATAATTAGGTAATCTTAATTATTAGGCAATCTTAATTATTTTTATAGCAGGAGGCGGTAACAGATGGGCATTGGAGAAGCCATCACAAAATTTTTTCACGACATGGGCATTTTAGAGCTGCGTATCCGCAACGAACACCCAGCCTATGCCAAACTGAGCTACAACAGCAGTCTGTATCTGGACATCATATCCGCTCACCAGGGAAAATATACCCCTTCCAAACTGGCAGACATGCTCCACATCGCAAGACCTTCTGTCACCCAGAAGATCAATGTACTGGAAAAGGCCGGATATGTGACCCGGAAACAGAATCCTGCCGACAAACGGGAATATTTCCTGTATTTCAACACCGATTCTTTTGACGCGGATACCCAGTCTATTTACACAAAACTCACCAAACAGATCAGTGAATCTATGGAACAACGCTATTCGAAGGAGGAAATCGAGAAATTCTCCGAAATGCTTTCCTACATCAGGGAAATTTGTCTTGATGAACGCTTATGAACGAAGTACAATTTGCAACACTACCTACAAGAAAGATATTTTTCCGCTGTGCTCTGCCAGGACTTTTAGCCATGGTGGTATCGTCCATCTATATGATGATCGACGGCATTTTCGTTGGACGGTACATCGGCAGCCACGCACTGGCGGCGGTAAACTTAGCCTTTCCCGTCATTATGATTCTCTTTGCCGTAGGGGATATGGTGGCGGTGGGCTCCTCTGTCAAAATCGCCCTTTTATTGGGCCAAGGAAAAAATAAAGAAGCCAACGGACTATTTTCCGCGGCTTTCTGCATGATTCTGGGCATTGGTGTGCTTTTCTCCCTTGTGGGATTTTTTGCAGCACCAAAGCTTATCACCCTTTTAATCAAAGATACGACTCTGGCGAACGTGGCATGGGACTACGCGCGGATATTTCTTTATTTCATGCCTGCCATCATGCCTCTGTTCGCCGTTGACAACTACCTGCGCATCTGCGGCAAAGCTAATTTCAGTATGTGGATGAACATTTCCGTGGCAGTGCTGAACATCATTCTGGACTGGTTCTTTCTGGCGTATCTGCGGTTGGACATCCGTTTTGCCGCCCTTGCCACATCCGTCAGCATGACATTAGGGATACTCATTGCCCTGACACCTATTTTTCTGAGAAAACTGACACTGCGTTTCACCCGCCTGCGGATTTCCCTTTCCACCACACTGGGCATTTTCCATAACGGCAGTTCGGAATTTTTCAACAACATTTCCGGCTCCTTCATGTCCACAGTGGTCAATGCGTTCCTGCTCCATCTGGGCGGCGGTACAGCCGTTGCCGCTTACGGCATCGTCATGTATCTGGACAGTCTGCTCCTCATGGCACTCTATGGGATTCTGGACTCCCTCCAGCCTCCTGTCAGCTACAACATCGGTGCAGGCAATCACCAGAAAGCACGGGAATTTTTCCGTTTGAGCTGCAAAGTCACAGCTGCCATTTCTCTGGCATGTCTGCTGGCCATGGTATGTTTTCCTCGGGAACTGGCATCCCTGTTCTTACAGGAAAATTCCGCGGAAGTGCTGGAAATGACCGTCACTGCCCTGCGGCTGTATGCACCGGCCTATCTGTTCCTGTGGCTGAATATGGTCATCAGTTCCTTCCTCACCGCCATGGACAGAGCAAAGGATTCCATGACCATCATGCTGTTTCGGGCATTGATTTTCCCCTCACTTTCTCTGGCAATCTTTCCCCAGATTTTGGATATCACAGGGATTTTCATCACCCCTGCCATCTCCGGCGCACTGACGGTAATCATTTCCACTACCATCTGGCGCAGGCTTGGCAAACAACAGCCTCAAGAAGCATAAAAAAGAGGAGATTCTTTGAAGAATCTCCTCTTTTTTGTTATCCAAATAATTCTGTCAGAACTTTGATGAAGAAAATCACCAATACCGCCAGTATAAAAGGTTTCACGAATTTTGTGCCTTTTTCCGTGAAAATTCGTGTGCCTACATAGTTTCCGGCAATGCTGAACACACCAGCTACAATGCCCAAAGGCAGCATCACTACCCCATTGAGCAGGAACACCACCAATGCGGAAATATTGGTGCTCAGGTTAATGACCTTTGTGGTGCCTGCCGCTTCTGTCAGACCGATATGCGCCAATCCCGTCAGCAGCAGCAAAAGGAATGTTCCTGTACCGGGGCCATAAAAGCCATCATAAATGCCGATACAGAAGGAAATGAGCACGCTAAGCAAAACCGTTCTGCCGTAGCTATTAGGCACCCGTTCCGCGTCCAGACTGCGGCCTCTCAGCACATACAGAGCTGTCACCGGCAGAATAAACAGCATAAGAATCTGAATGACTCTTTCAGACAGCAGCAGAGAAATCTTTGCGCCGATGTAAGAGCCGCCCAAAGCGAATACCACGCAGGGCAGGGCACGCTTCCAGTGAATGAAACCACTTTTTCCATAACGATAAGTCGCAACCACAGTCCCCATGGCCGCACTCATTTTATTAGTGGCAATGGCGCCATGAACAGGCACGC